>Ga0153929_1000066_pt1 | contig 50214 bp, 43 predicted proteins | sample TSNJ013MetaG_FD_104689 | JGI IMG/M metagenome (GOLD analysis project Ga0153929, IMG submission 104689) | Attine ant fungus gardens microbial communities from New Jersey, USA - TSNJ013 MetaG | ecosystem: Host-associated > Fungi > Mycelium > Unclassified | place: USA: New Jersey, Wharton State...
CGGACTATTTTCTGAAAATCTGTGAAAACTAGAGAACCGCCGCATACCGAACGGTACGTGCGGTGGTGTGGGAGGTCGGCTAATCAATTAATGGTTAGCCTCCTACCCGATCGTAAGCAGTTGATTTCGCCGCCGCTAAATACGCCCTTGATGGTTTGCGTGAAGCATATCGCCTCCCACAGTGGCTGTTATTGGCAGTGTTTAAGTTCTGTGCGAATCATACTGTTATCACTATACTTAAAAGCCCTGCTTCTTTCGATTTTTACGCCCATAAAAGTGAGAGAACATCATGTAAACAAAATATAAAGAAGCGGACAACGGATTTGACACGGCAGCGAGCTCATTGATTAGGTTAATATTCTCTGTTCCGTCCAACAACATATATGTTTTTGTGGAAGCCGGAGCCTGAATACCCATCATTTCTAAGTCAATATGTTTGTCCTTTAAAATCGTATTTTTACATATATCTACAATATTTTCAAGGACATCCTTTTCAAAAGTGCTAAAATATTCTACTATCTTTTGATTAAAATCATCAAAAGGATTCGATGTAAATTTACCAATAGTTTGGACTTCATCTAGCACTGTCTCCATTTTCAGCAGATGATCAGACCAACAACTATTGATTGCATACAGAGTAATGGCTTTCAGAGCAAATGACAATTCGTCGGATGACACCGCATTGATGATGTCATTTGCGAAATATACGCTTTTACCGATCACCTTAGTGTCATCCAAAACTCTTTCTCGTATTTGGTGTGCGATTAATCTTTGCCGTTCATATAATAACGAATACTTTGAAAGTGACATTTTGGCATTGAAAGACTGACCTTCAACCACCTTTTGTATATGAGCAACGGCTTTTCTGGTTGCTTTATTTGTTATCGGCTCATTATTGTCCTTTTTGTATTTTTTGGGGATGATTTCACTAATGCGGTGCTTCAGAAATATGGGATCTTCCAGGCTGATATAAAAAACACTTTCGCCCGGATCACCCTGTCGGCCGCTCCTGCCTCTAAGCTGATTATCTATGCGAATACTGTCATGTCGGTTTGTTCCTATGATAAACAGACCGCCCAATGCAACAACTTGCTGATATTGCTTTCTGTCTTTACCGCCGAGTCGAATGTCAACACCGCGCCCCGCCATATTGGTTGATATGGTAACTGCCTTCAATTTTCCGGCGTTAGCAATAATTCCGGCTTCTTCATCATCATTTTTTGCGTTTAGCACCTGAATGTCCAAAAACTCTTTTTTTAGGGCCGCAGCCAATTCTTCTGATTCTCTAATGCTGCCCGTGCCGATTAGAACAGGTCGGCCAGTTTGATGAATGTGCAAGGTCTTTTCAATAATAGCCTTGTATTTTAACTCTCTATTTGAAAAAATAATATCAGGATGATCTACTCGCACACAAGGTTTATTTGGCGGGATTATATCCACCATTTTATGATAAAACTCTTCAAATTCAGAAGCAGACGAAAGAGCCGTTCCGGTCATACCGCATATGTTAGGATATAGATACAAAAAGTTTTGTATCGTAATACGATTCATAACGGATTCTTCATGTTTTACAGAAAGATTTTCTTTTATCTCCACTGCCGTTTGGATACCGTCAGACCATTTGCAGTCTTTCATGATTCTACCTGTGAACTCGTCTATAATTAGAATCTCATTATTTTTGATAATATAATCAATATCTCTTTTAAGCAAAAATTCAGCTTTTAGAAAAAGAGCGATTATTGTAAACAATTCTAATGACTCAGAATCGTAAAGATTACCACCGATTTCTTTTTCAAAAAAGTTATAACCCTCATCTATCAGATAAATAGTTTTAGCATAATAATCAATATTGTAATGGATATTTTCTTTAAGCGTTGAAACAAGATCATAAATATGCCTGTCCATTGTGATTTTATTTGTGGTATCTCCTGCAACGATTAGAGGAACGCGGGCATTATCAATCATGATTGAATCCGCTTCATCAATAATTGCCATATGGAAAGATCGCTGTACAATGTGTGCAGTATCATAAGCCAAAAAGCTGCGAAGATAATCATATCCGGCTTCTTTAACAGTCATATAGGTAATATCCGACTGATAAGCAGCCTTGCGTTCCTCCATCATTTTATACTCATTGATGTAATCCACCGAAACGCCTAAAAGGTCATAAACTGGTTTCATCCATAAGGCGTCACGCTTTGCCAGAAAGTCATTGAATGTTAAAACATGAACGCCTTTACCTGTCAGGGCATTAAAATATGCAACAAAAACGACAACAATCGTCTTGCCCTCTCCGGTGGGTAACTCAATAATATTTCCCTTTGCCATTGATATTGCTGCTTGTATTTGCGCATCAAAAGGTGTGATCTTGAGCGTGCGCTTTATCGCTTGAAATACCAATGAAAACGCTTCTGCAAGCAAATCAGATCCACTCCCACCATTTAACACTCTTGAACGCAAACTAATAGACAATGATTTTATTTCATCATCCCTACAAGTTTCCAAGTCAAATGATTTGATTTTATTTATTTCATTGTAAGTAAATTCTTTTCTTTTATACCCCATAATAATAATTTCCTTATTAAGATCACTGCATTTAATATAAATACTCTACAGCCGCATATATTTTAGTGTGAACTTCCATTAAATTTACCATATCCATTCTACCACATAAATCCAACCCTGTCATTTCCGTTTGTTCTTACCCCATACTATTCCGCAACCAATGGTTGCAAAATTTGATTAAGGGAGTTGATTGTGCCACGAAAAAATATATGTTATCATATTTTAAAAGCCATGAAAAGTATAATCTATTGTAACACAAAAACTTGGGGTTGCGAACACTATCATTACTATTTGGGCCACCGTTTGGCGGCGGAATGGAGATTACAATGAAATTTCACGATAAATTATATCAGTTGAAAGTCCCCCTTGCCGTTTCGCTTCGCATGACTATTATTTTGAAAAAGCTCCACTTGCCTATCTTGATAGTTTCTTTGGCGCTGATCAATTCTCTGGGGAAGAAGTTGTATACGAGGTCAAAGTGCCAATATGGTCAATGAACTATATTGGCAGTCATTATACCAATAGTCTGTTTACCTATCACATTCAGGTTGATGGTTCATAAAGGGTACGAAGAAATATTTTTTGGTGATAACAAAGTTTATGAGTGCAAGTATCACGGAGGATTATTGTTGTAAATATGAAAGTGCAGACGATTAAAGTAAAGAATGGCTACGACAAAATACCCAATGGCCAAAAGTAAAATGCTGTATATGATTGCTGTAACTACATAATCAACCACCTGACAATTTTGCCAAATAGAGATGTATTTGCTTTAAAAATGCGGATTTGTTTCACACAAAATTTAAACATTGCCAAAAAACAGCCACCATGGGAGGCAATATGCTTCACGCAAACAATAAAGGGCGCTTTTAGCGGCGGTGAAATCCACTGTTTACGCAGACTTCGGCGCCCAGGCTCTCCTGGGCGCTGATTTAGTCGTAGTTAGCAGTTAGTTCGCCAAAGCGTTGCCCTGTTTGCGTGAAGCATATTGCCTCCCATGGTGGCGTCCTGATATCCAATATGCATAACTCCCCCCATCCCCCTTAACAAGTCCCACCCTCTGACAATCATCAGCGAGTTTTACAACAGTCACCGGCTGTTTTTTTACTGGACATTCTACTAAGGTGTAGTATAATAATACCATAAAGTACCACGATTACAGATGTAAAAGAACATAGGAGGAAAAAGACGAATGAAAAAAACAAACTATAGAGCCCTTCTTATAACGTGTATTCTTGTCAGCCTGCTATCTTTTTTACCAAAGAAAAACGTACAGGCAGCAAAACCACTGTTCACCGTTACAGTTAATGATGGGTATAAAAAACAAAAAATCAGATTTTACTATGGAAAAACCACGTGGGGATATAATGCTTACTTTGCAGATAAGTCAGTTATTCTAGTACACCCAAAAGCCAAAAAGGTTACTTTCAAGGCAAAAAGCTCCAATACCAAATACGGAAATTTTCAATTCCAAAGTAAAAACCTGAAGCCGACAGCAAAAATAAAATCCAATTTATTTACTTATTATACGAGTGGTAAACGCCGGGCTTATATGTTTACGGTAAGAAAGATAAACAAGCCAACCATTAAATCAATGAAAATAACATATTCAGATGACAAATGGCCATTCACCCCGGACGGGAAAAGCTTTATCAATATAAAAGCCTTGATACTTTCAGAAGCGGCTTCAAAAAGCACCTTAACAGTGGAAAACGCAGAAGGCATTGCAGTATACCAAAAGGCTTATAAGGAGGCGCTGAAAAAAACATATTCAACAAAGTGGTTTGGCAAAGCCTCCAAAAACAATCCGGCAGGGCTAAAGGCGTTCTCCTATGTACCGGCAGGTAAGTATACTATAAAATGGACTACGAACATGAAATTTGGCAAATCAGTCATTACTGTAAGCAAAGAGAAGGTCATTTCGGTTGGTGGAGAAACTGTGGAAACGGAAAAAACAGAAGAAACAGAAGAAACGGAAATTGCAAATTAATTGAAAGTGTTTGGAATAAATGCTATAATTACTCCAATACTCTTAATATAAAAGTGATTGGAGGGCAAACATGTGCAAAACGGGCAACTAAACGCTTATGAACTGATGAAGAAAGAAGAAATAGCAGATATTAAATCCACCGGTTATCTGCTTAAGCATAAAAAAAGCGGTGCAAGAATCTGTGTCATATCCAATGAGGATGAAAATAAAGTATTTCATATTGCATTTCGTACGCCGCCGTCTGACAGTACCGGCGTAGCGCATATTTTAGAACACAGCGTATTGTGCGGAAGTAAGAATTTTCCATCCAAAGATCCCTTTGTGGAACTGGTAAAGGGGTCTTTGAATACTTTTTTGAACGCTATGACCTATCCGGATAAAACCATGTATCCGGTAGCCAGCTGTAATGACAGGGACTTCCGCAACCTGATGCATGTCTATATGGATGCAGTATTTTTTACGAATATTTATGAAAAAGAAGAAATTTTTCGTCAGGAGGGCTGGAATTATCAGCTGGAGAAACCAGACGGGGAATTGACCTATAACGGTGTGGTTTATAATGAAATGAAAGGAGCATTTTCCTCGCCGGAAGATGTATTGGATAGAGAGATTCTAAATTCTCTGTTTCCGGACACTCCCTATGGAAATGAATCGGGAGGTGATCCGGCCTTTATTCCTGATTTAAAATATTCGGAATTTCTGGATTTCCACAGTAAATATTATCATCCGTCCAACAGCTATATTTATCTCTATGGTGATATAGATATGGAAGAAAGACTGAACTGGCTGGATAAAGAATATCTAAGTAAATATGACGCCAAAAAGGTTAATTCTGATATTCCATTCCAGGAACCTTTTTCTGAGCCTATAGAGATACGAAATACGTATTCGATTTCCAATACGGATTCAAAAGAAGAGAATACCTTTCTGTCTTATAATGTAGCAATTGGTACCAGTCTGGATGTCCGGTTGGCAAATGCTATGGCAGTAATTGAATATGCACTGTTGTCGGCTCCCGGGGCACCACTTAAGCAGGCGCTTCTGGATGCGAAGATTGGAAAAGATATTATGGGTTCTTATGACAGCGGAACCTATCAGCCTATTTTTTCGGTGGTAGCCAAGAATTCCAATTTAGAATCGAAAGATGCATTTCTAAGGATTATTCATGATGTTTTATCTGAGATCGCAGAAAATGGAATGGATGAAAAAGCTATTCTTGCGGGAATCAATTACATGGAATTCCGTTTTCGGGAAGCAGATTTCGGTACTTATCCCAAGGGACTGGTGTATGGTATAGATGCCATGGACAGTTGGCTGTATGATGAAAACAAGCCTTTTGACTATTTGAGACAGCTGGATGTTTTTTCATTTTTAAAAGAGCAGGCAGGGAGCGGCTATTACGAAACACTGATCAAGAAGTATTTGCTGGATAACCGTCATGTTTCAGTAGTAATCGTAGAACCCCAAAAAGGTCTGACAGCTGAGATTGATGAGGCAGTACGGATAAAATTGGATAGATATAAAGAAAGTCTGAGCCGGGAAGAGATCGCTGAGCTAATAAGAAAGACTGAGAAATTGAAGAAATTCCAGGAAACGCCCTCTAAAAAGGAAGAACTGGAAGCGATCCCAATGCTGGAGCGCAGTGATATCAAACGGGAAGCGCAGCCCATTTATAACAAAGAAGTGTATTTTGGAGAAACTTTGGTACTGCAGCACGATATCTTTACAAACGGCATCGCATATATAGATTTGCTGTTTGATACCGGAGATGTGCCGAAAGATTATATTCCCTATATGGGAATTTTAAAAGCAGTGCTTGGAATGGTGGATACAGAGCATTACAGCTATGGGGAATTATTCAATGAGATCAATATTCATACCGGAGGTATCTATGCAGATCTGAATGTTTATGCAGACCGGCATGATATGAACCATTATCAGGCTAAATTTTCTGTTGGCACGAAAGTGTTATACGAAAAAGCGGATTTTGCCATGAAAATGATAGAGGAAATTTTGTTTACATCTAAACTGGAGGATGAGAAGAGGCTGTATGAGATTATTGCGCAGATAAAATCCAGGCTGCAGATGCGGTTGAATTCTTCCGGGCATTCTACGGCTGCGGTTCGGGCAATGTCCTACTTCTCCAACGTGTCTGCTTTTAATGAAGAGGTGAATGGAATTGCTTTCTATAAACTGGTGGAATCCATAGAAGCGGATTTTGAAGAAAAGAAGGCAGAGCTTATCCGGATATTAAAAGAATTGATGGGCTATATTTTCCGTAAAGATACCCTTATGGTCAGTATTACGGCAGATGAGGTCGGAAAGCTGGAATTCCTGATTACGAAATTGAAAGAGCGGTTAAGTGATAAGGTGTATGTGAGCCGCGAAGGGGAGCAGGCACTGGCAAATGGGAAGAAGAATGAAGGATTTCAGACTTCGTCGAAGATTCAATATGTAGCACGGGCAGGCAATTACCGGAGTTCCGGGTTTGAATATACAGGAGCTTTAAAAATATTAAAAGTAATATTGAGTTATGAATATCTTTGGTCAAACATCCGGGTCAAAGGCGGTGCATATGGCTGTATGAGTGGTTTTGGAGTTACGGGGGATTCTTTTTTCGCTTCCTACCGCGACCCGAATCTTCGAAAGACGAATGAGGTATATGAGGGAATTACCGAATATGTGAAAAACCTTGTAGTGGAGCCAAGAGATATGACCAAGTACATTATCGGTACCATCAGTGATCTGGATCGGCCGCTGACCCCGAAGATGAATGGCATTCGCTCCCTGACTGCATATCTGACCAATACTGCCTTTGCTGATTGTCAGCGGGAAAGAGATCAGATATTAGAGGCCTCTCAGCAAGATATCCGGGCACTTTGGGAAATTGTAGATGCTGTTTTGAACCAGAATAACCTCTGTGTAATAGGAAATGAAGAAAAATTAGCCGAGGAGAAAGACCTGTTTATGGAGTTGAAGCCATTTGTCGGGTAGAGGAAAAGTATGACAGAGAAAAGCTATAAGTCGGGATTTGTAACCCTGATTGGAAGACCAAATGTAGGAAAGTCCACACTGATGAATTATCTGATCGGACAAAAAATAGCCATTACGTCCAATAAACCTCAGACAACTCGGAACCGTATTCAGACAGTCTATACGGATGAACGGGGACAGATCGTATTTGTGGATACGCCCGGAATACACAAGGCGAAGAATAAACTGGGAGAATACATGGTCCATGCGGCCGAGCGTACGCTGAATGAAGTGGATATGATACTGTGGCTGGTCGAGCCAGGCACATTTATAGGAGCAGGTGAACGCCATATCGTAGAGCAGCTGCAGAAGACCCGGACACCGGTTTTTCTGATCATCAATAAAATTGATACGGTGAAAAGAGAAGAGATTCTTTTATTCATTGATACGTATCGAAAGATTTATGATTTTGCTGAGATTATTCCGGCATCAGCGTTAAAAGGACAGAATACCAAAGACATTATTGACACGATTTTTAAATATCTTCCCGATGGTCCCGCATTTTATGATGAGGATACAGTCACTGATCAGCCTCAGCGTCAGATCGTTGCAGAACTGATCCGTGAGAAGGCTCTTCGTTCTCTGGAGGAGGAAATACCCCATGGGATCGCTGTTTCTGTAGAAAAAATGAGGGAACGCCATAAAGAAAAGATGATGGACATTGAAGCCAACATCATTTGTGAGCGGGAATCCCATAAGGGTATTATTATCGGAAAAGGCGGTGCCATGCTTCGTAAAATCGGCTCCGGTGCCAGAAAAGAGATCGAAGACATGTTAGAGATGCGGGTAAATCTTCAGCTTTGGGTAAAGGTGAAGAAAGATTGGCGTGACAGTGACTTTTTGATGAAAAATTTTGGCTATAACAAGAAGGATATAGAATGAGTAAATTACTTGCTTTGACGGGGATGGTGCTGTCGGCCAATCCCATTGGTGATTATGACAAGCGCATCGTTATACTGACCAGAGAGCGCGGTAAAATCTCAGCATTTGCTAAGGGAGCCAGACGCCAGAACAGCAGCCTGCTGGCGGCGTCTAATCCTTTTGTATTTGGTACATTTTCTTTTTATGAAGGACGTACCTCCTATACGCTGGTAAGTGCCCGGATAGAGAATTACTTTCAGACGTTGACCCAGGATTTGGAAGGTGTATATTTTGGGTTTTATTTTATGGAATTTGCGGATTATTATGCCAGAGAAAATAATGACGATGCGGAATTATTAAAACTTCTGTATGTGTCCCTGCGCGCATTGACCAATCAGAGGCTGAGCCGGGAATTGGTGCGTTATACTTTTGAATTGAAAGCGATGATGCTGAATGGGGAATATCCGGAGGTGTTTACTTGCAGGGAATGCAGAGGCAGTGAACGGCTTGGAGCATTTATGCTTTCCGGGGATGGGATGATCTGTATGGACTGTGCAGGAAAGGTGCATGATTGTATCAGGCTGCAGGATGCAACAGTCTATACGTTTCAGCATGTGATTTCAGCCTCTCCGGATAAACTCTATACATTTACTGTTTCACCGGAGGTTTTAAGGGAGTTCAAGACCGTTATGGAGTGTTTTCGTAAAAAGTACATAGAAAAAGAATTCAATTCTTTGAAAATATTAAAGACTATACTGAATTATTAGTTGAAAATCTATACTTTACTATGTATAATATGTTAGGTATGTAAGGGAAATCAGGAGGAGCTATTAATGAAAAGAATAAAGCTGCTGGTGGCATTCATATTGTCAGTAGTGTTGTTAAGTGGATGTACAGGGAAATTTTCACCGAAAGAGACGGCAGTCCGTATCGGAAAAGACGGAACGATTACTGCCGCAGTTATAGACGAATTAGATCAGAGTTATTATAAAGAGGACGAGCTGGAGACAACAGTTAAACAGGCGGTTGCAGATTATAATGCGGATGCAGGTGAGGATAAGATTACGATTGAAACATTTAATATAAAAGAAAGAAGTGTTTCGCTGTTTATAAAATACGCTTCGTCAGAAGATTATGAGGCATTTAATAATGTTACTTTCTTTGCGGGAGATATTGTAAATGCCGATCAGGCAGGATATGAGTTTGATGCTTCCTTCATAGGCATAACGAAAGGAAAGATAACGAATGAAAATGCTGAGCAGAAAGAGGTGACAGGTGAAAACTATAATGTCTTGATATTGGAAGAAAGCATGAGTGTGGAAGTGCCCGGTAATATTGTGTTTGTCAGTTCCAATGTGGAAGTGACCGGAAAGCGAAAAGCTGCCGTAAAAGCGGAACGGACGGACAGTGAAGAAGAGACGCAGGCCGATTCCGGGAGTGAAACGGAAATTGAGGCTATCAAGCCGGTTGAAGAATTAGAGAAGGAAACGCAGGAAAGTAAGGCAGCTATTGCTTATATTATATATGAATAAGGAGATTTATTATGGAAAAGACAATGGAAAAAATCGTAGCACTGGCAAAATCAAGAGGATTCGTTTATCCGGGTTCTGATATTTATGGAGGGCTTGCGAATACCTGGGATTATGGAAATCTGGGTGTGGAATTGAAAAATAATGTGAAGCAGGCATGGTGGAAGAAATTCGTGACAGAAAATCCATATAATGTAGGTGTGGACTGTGCTATTTTGATGAATCCCCAGACCTGGGTGGCATCGGGGCATCTGGGAGGATTTTCCGATCCGTTGATGGACTGTAAAGAGTGTCATGAAAGATTTCGGGCAGACCAGATGATAGAAGATTTCTGTAAAAAAGAGAAAATAGCAGTAGAAGGCTCTATAGATGCATGGTCTCAGAAGGAGATGAAAGACTTTATTGATCAGCATAATATTCCATGCCCAACTTGCGGAAAACATAATTTTACGGATATCCGTCAGTTCAACCTGATGTTCAAAACATTTCAAGGTGTGACGGAGGATGCAAAAAATGTCGTATATTTAAGACCGGAAACTGCGCAGGGTATTTTTGTGAATTTCAAAAATGTGCAGAGAACCTCCAGGAAAAAAATGCCTTTTGGGATTGCCCAGATTGGTAAATCTTTTCGTAATGAAATTACGCCGGGTAATTTTACGTTCCGTACACGGGAGTTTGAACAGATGGAATTGGAATTTTTCTGTACCCCCGGAACAGATCTGGAATGGTTTGCATACTGGAAACAATATTGCATTGACTGGCTGAAATCTCTTGGAATGAAAGATGACGAAATGCGTGACAGAGATCATGATGCAGAAGAACTGAGCTTCTACAGTAAAGCGACTACTGACCTGGAATTTCTTTTTCCCTTCGGATGGGGTGAACTTTGGGGAATTGCAGACCGTACCGACTATGATTTGACTCAGCATCAAAACGAATCCGGTCAGGACATGAGTTATTTTGATGACGAAAAGAAGGAAAAATATATTCCATATGTAATTGAGCCGTCTTTGGGTGCGGACCGTGTAGTGCTGGCATTTCTATGCAGTGCTTATGATGAAGAAGAACTGGAAGGCGGAGATATGAGAACGGTACTTCGTTTCCATCCCGCATTAGCTCCGGTAAAAGTTGGTGTATTACCATTGTCGAAGAAATTAAACGAAGGTGCGGAGAAGGTATTTACTGCATTGTCAAAGAAATATAATTGTGAATATGATGACCGTGGAAATATTGGTAAACGTTACAGAAGACAGGATGAGATTGGAACGCCATTCTGTGTTACTTATGATTTTGAATCGGAGGAAGACGGTGCTGTTACTGTACGGGATCGTGATACGATGGCTCAGGTGAGGGTTAAAATTGAAGATTTGGGTGAGTATTTGGCGGATAAGTTTGAATTTTAGATAGGATGGAAGGAGGACGTTCCACAATCAACTGCCTTGCCGCCCTCCGCGCTGCCTGTGCCCTCTGCGGTGCCTGTGCACACGTACCTCCAATTCGAACATTTTTTAGTGCTGCCTGGCGCAAATATGTCGCCACAATTTTGAGATGATTCTTTCATGGGTTAGGCGGAGGAAGGAAGCGGAGTGGTTCCTCCGCTGACTGACGACAACGACGCACATGGAAGGATCAGCCATAATTGGGGTGACATATTTGCGCCAGGCAGCACTAGTTCCTCTAAGACAACCGGGGACGATATATCAGGGTACCGGACACATTCGAGCTATCATCTTGATGATGATAACTCTCAAGTGTCCTGAAAATTTGCTTTTGTGAAGCAAATTTCCCCCCTGATATATCGTCCCCGGTTGCCTAAGAGGAACACGAAAAATATTCTGATTGAATTGGAGGTACGTGTGCACAGGCACCGCAGAGGGCACAGGCAGCGCGGAGGGTGGCAAGGCAGTTGATTGTGGAACTGGGGTTGGCTGTAATTCAAATGCGTCTTGTCGTATTTGCTGTGGGTGGTGCGTCAATGGGGAGTCTTATCTAGATTCAAGATAAAATGATAACCAGAAATAGTCTTGCTGCATATAATGTACTATCAATTTAATAATCAATTAGAAAGTTGAGGTTTCTTATATGCCGAATGATTCTGTCTATATAGTACGGCCGGGTGATAGTATGTGGAAAATTGCCATGAGGCATCGTATTGGTATTTCTGAATTGATTGATGCAAATCCTCAGATCAGTAATCCATCTCTTATTCATCCGAATCAAAGAATTAATATACCTTCAAGAGTTCCGCAGCCGTGTATGCCGCAGCCAGGTATGCCACAGCCGCAGCAGCCGGGTATGCCACAGCAGCCGGGTATGCCGGAACAGCCGGGTATGCCGCAGCAGCCAGGTTTGCCGGAACAGCCGGGTATGCCACAGGAGCCAGGTGTGCCGGAGCAGCCAGGTATGCCGCAGCAACCTAGTGTACCACAGCCAGGCACTCCACAGATGGGTAATCTTGAGGAGCAGGTAGTGAATCTGGTTAACATGGAAAGGGAGCAAAGAGGATTGAGACCTTTGACGGTTAATCCGGAGTTGACTAGAGTTGCACGCTATAAATCTGAAGATATGGAAAGTAACAACTATTTCAGTCATCAATCACCGAATTATGGTTCCCCGTTTGATATGCTGAGAAATTTCGGAGTGAGTTTTACGGCTGCCGGGGAGAATATTGCCAAGGGGCAGACTACGGCGCAAAGTGTTATGGATGCGTGGATGAATTCTACCGGACATAGAGAAAATATATTGAGTACAACGTTTACACAGATTGGTGTTGGATATGCTAATAACCAGGGAGTCCCATATTGGACACAGATATTTATCAGACCTTAATCATACCATATTGATATGTACACATGTTAACTCGTGTGACTTCATCTTTGCAGACAAGTGAAGTCACACGAGTTAGGGTGAAACTTTTTTAAGATTTCCTGTTATTTTGAATAGATCAGATGACGGGGAATGCCATCCACCATGACCGGCGCATAATCACCCTGGATTAAAGGACTCACATAGGAGATGAAATCATTCGTAACATAAGAGCCATCTTTTGTGATCCAGTTTCTTGGAACCAGTTTTTCGTCATTTGCAATTTTATGAACATCATAGATACCGGTTGCACACTGATATGGATCGTCGGATACACGGTCGATTACGACCATCTTCCCCGAATCACCTTCATCCGCAGCTTTTACCGCAGCACCGCCAACCATGAAAGCCTCGTTGATATCCACACGGGAAGCAAGATGGGAAGCACTCCGCTGTAAGGTACTAAGTTCAACGCCGCGGGTCTTGCAGCCGATTTCGGCAGCAACTACATTTGCCAGGTAAACGGCGGTTCCGCTTAATTGCTTGTGACCAAAGGCATCCACATAATCGTTTGTTGCAGAGAGTTCACATACATAACGCCCGTCAGCCAGTTTAATACCTTCCGAAACGGCAATCACGATGGAGTCTTTCTTTTTCAACAGCGCTTTTACTTTTTCCATAAATTTGCTTACATCAAATGGAAGCTCAGGTAAATAGATCAAATCAGGTCCGTCGCAGTCTTCACCTTTGGAAAGTGCGGCAGCACCTGTAAGCCATCCGGCGTTTCTGCCCATAATTTCAACAATCGTAACAAGTTCTTTTTTGTAACTCAAACCAAGACCGTCCCGGATAATCTCTTTCACGGATGTTCCGATATATTTGGCAGCGCTTCCAAATCCCGGAGTATGGTCTGTCAGTGCCAGGTCATTATCAATGGTTTTGGGTACACCTACAAACTTCTGTGTCTGACCGGTCAGAACGGCGTAATCAGAAAGTTTTTTGATCGTGTCCATGGAATCATTTCCGCCAATATAAATAAAGCTGTCAATTTCCAGTTTATTCAAAATAGTAAAAACCTTCTCATAAATGGCCTTGTTTTCGTGGATTTCGGGCATCTTAAAGCGGCAGGAACCAAGAAAAGCAGAAGGTGTTCTTTTCAGAAGCTCTACATCCAGGTCGTTTTTAATTTGCTTCGATAAATCAATATACTGCTCGTCCAGAAATCCCTGAATACCGTGAAGCATACCATACACTTTGTGGAAACCACGGTCTTTTGCTGTTTTGTAAACACCTGCCAGGCTGGAATTGATAACAGCTGTCGGACCGCCTGATTGTCCTACGATTACATTTCGTTTCATTTTGAATACCTCCATGTTATTTACGTTTGCACAAATTCACAGATGTTATTATAACAAAATAATATATTGTACACAAGGGGATTTAGACATTTTTTTCCTTGACTAGAAGTTAATATATGGTAGAATAAAAATGTGCAGATTAGACGCAAAGAGGATTGTTATGCGCAGAGGAGACTTGTTGAAAAGAAAATAGAGCGTATTAACATAACACATCATTCTAGGAGGAATTAGTGAAAATGGCAAAATGGGTTTACTTATTTAAAGAAGGAAACGCAAGCTTGAGAAATCTACTTGGTGGAAAAGGTGCGAATCTGGCAGAAATGACAAATTTAGGACTTCCGATTCCACAGGGTTTTACGGTTTCCACAGAAGCCTGTACAGATTACTATAATGCAGGCAAACGAATCACAGAAGAAGTGCAGGGACAGATCTTTGATGCAATCAGTGAATTAGAGGAGATTCAGGGTAAGAAGTTTGGTGATACCGAGGATCCTTTATTGGTATCGGTGCGATCAGGATCAAGAGCTTCCATGCCCGGTATGATGGATACGATACTTAATCTGGGATTAAATGATATTTCAGTGGAAGGGTTTGCTAAGAAGACCGGAAACCCAAGATTTGCATATGACTCTTATCGAAGATTTATTCAGATGTTCTCAGACGTCGTTATGGAAATGAGCAAAACCTTTTTTGAAAGTATACTGGATAAGGAAAAAGAAGAAAAAGGTGCTAAATATGATACAGATTTGACTGCAGACGATTTAAAGGATGTAATTGCAAAATATAAAGTAATTTATAAAGAAAAAATGGGAGAAGAATTCCCACAGGATCCTAAAACACAGTTGATGGAGGCTGTAAAAGCCGTATTCCGCTCATGGGACAACCCACGCGCCATTGTTTACCGCCGAATGAATGATATTCCCGGAGATTGGGGAACCGCCGTTAATGTACAGGCTATGGTATTTGGAAATATGGGTGAGACGTCCGGCACAGGTGTTGCATTTACCCGTAACCCATCCACAGGTGAAAATGGCATCTATGGTGAATATTTAATCAATGCACAGGGTGAAGATGTTGTTGCAGGTATCCGTACACCACAGCCTATCACAAAATTACAGGAAGATATGCCTGAATGCTATGAAGAATTTATGGCTATTGCTAAGAGGCTGGAAGATCATTACCGTGATATGCAGGATATGGAATTTACGATTCAGGAAGGCAAATTATACTTCCTGCAAACAAGAAGCGGAAAAAGAACAGCTCCGGCTGCTATCCAAATCGCCTGCGATTTAGTGGATGAAGGGATGATCACACCAGAAGAAGTAATCAGCAGAATTGATGCAAAATCTCTGGATCAGCTGTTGCATCCTACCTTCAATGCAGATGCATTGAAAGCAGGTAAAGTAATCGGCAGCGCACTTCCGGCTTCTCCGGGCGCTGCAGCAGGTAAAGTATATTTTACTGCTGATGATGCGAAAGCCGCTCATGAAGCAGGTGCAAGAGTAGTTCTGGTTCGCCTGGAAACCTCTCCCGAAGATATTGAAGGTATGCATGCGGCAGAAGGTATTCTGACTGTGCGCGGAGGAATGACCTCGCATGCTGCAGTAGTGGCACGTGGTATGGGTACTGCTTGTGTATCCGGCTGCGGTGAGATCAAAATAGATGAAGAAGCAAAATATTTCGAACTGGACGGAAATACCATTAAAGAAGGTGACTATATTTCCTTAGACGGTTCTACAGGTAATATTTATCTGGGCGATATTGCTACAGAAGAATCTAAGATCAGCGGAAACTTTGGCAGAATCATGGGCTGGGCAGACCAGTTCAGAACATTGAAGGTTCGTACGAACGCAGATACGCCGGCAGATACGGCGAACGCTGTGAAATTGGGTGCAGAAGGCGTTGGTCTTTGCCGTACAGAGCATATGTTCTTTGATGCGGACAGGATTCCAAAGATTCGTAAAATGATCCTTTCAGATACATCAGAAGCAAGAGAGGCAGCCCTGAATGAGTTGATTCCTTTCCAGAAAGCAGATTTCAAGGCTATGTATGAAGTTTTGGAAGGCAAACCAATGACAGTCCGTTATTTAGATCCGCCTCTTCATGAGTTTGTTCCTACAGAGGAAGAAGATATTGTGGCTTTGGCAAAAGATATGGGTCTCACCGTAGAAGATGTGAAAGCAAAATGCGATGAACTGCATGAGTTCAACCCTATGATGGGTCACAGAGGATGCCGTCTTGCCGTAACGTATCCGGAGATTGCCAAGATGCAGACTAGAGCTGTTATGGAAGCGGCAATCGAAGTAAAGGCAGAAAAAGGTTTTGACATCGTTCCGGAAATCATGATTCCACTGGTTGGAGACAAAAAAGAATTGAAATTTGTAAAAGATATTGTAATAGAAGTAGCAGAAAAAGTAAAAGCGGAAAAAGGATCTGATATAGAATATCATATCGGAACCATGATCGAAATTCCTCGGGCCGCTTTACTGGCTGATGAAATTGCAGAAGAAGCTGAGTTCTTCTCTTTTGGAACAAACGATTTAACTCAGATGACCTTTGGCTTCTCACGTGATGATGCCGGTAAATTCTTAGATGCATATTACAAGTCTAAAATTTATGAATCAGATCCATTTGCAAGGCTGGATCAAAATGGTGTTGGTAAACTGGTTCAGATGGCAGCTGAAAAAGGCCGTGCTAAGAGACCGGGTATCAAGCTTGGTATCTGTGGAGAGCACGGCGGAGATCCATCTACAGTTGAATTTTGCCATAAGATTGGATTGAATTATGTATCCTGCAGCCCGTTCCGCGTGCCGATTGCAAGACTGGCAGCAGCACAGGCGGCACTGGCTGCAGAGGCAGCGAAGTAAAAGTCTTTGATTTTATGCTTACTTTCGATGAAGCCAAAGCTTATAGAAAGAGCCACGGCAGCTATATGAGATATAGGCAATGGACGGATTTGAAAGTGGAAGTATTTATGTCAATATAATGATAAGAGTGTTGTATCTTGAAGGTACAACACTCTTTTATGCATATCAGGACACATTTTAAATATAGAGTTGAATAGTTGAGTATAAACATTTGATGCTATATTTTTATGTTTAAATTTGTTATAATGAAACATGCTTAAAAATCGGAATTTTGTTAAGCAGTTGTAACTGTAGAATATTTATATACTATACGAATGGAAGCGAGGATAAATTATGAAATACGCACCTCTTTTACAAAAAGACGATATAGTCGGTATTTGTGCTCCGTCATCAGGTATTTCTGAAAACTTATTCGCAAGACTTGATAACGCCATTAAGAATATACAAGAAATTGGCTTTGACGTCATTGAAACAGCTTCTGTTCGTCATAATTCCAAATGTGTGAGTAATGATTCAAAAGCAAGAGCTGATGAGTTTATGAGCCTTTATGATAATCCTAAAGTAGCTGCGATTATACCGCCGTGGGGTGGAGAGTTTTTAATGGATATGCTTCCGTTCTTAGATTTAAAAAAGTTGTCTGAATTACCGCCGAAGTGGATATGCGGTTATTCGGATATTTCCACGCTTGCGTTTGTTCTATCTGTTACTTGTGATATTGCAACTGTTCATGGCTCTAACTTGATGAATATGGGATATACCGGCATACATAAATCAGATTTGTCTGCTTTTGCTGTTATGTCAAAAATTGAGACGGAACAATATAATTCAGAATTTTACGGTGGCTTTTCTGGTTGGGATATAACAAAAGAAATTTACAATCTTGATAAAAAGACGGAATGGAAAGCACTGTGCGGTAAAAGGGAACTACATTTCGGCGGACGTATGATAGGTGGTTGCTTAGATACCGTGTGCAAGTTAATCGGAACGCGATTTGCCCCTGTTCAGACTTTTTTAGAGAAGTATCAAAATGACGGTTTTATATGGTCGTTTGAAAGTTGCGAAATGAATTCTGCTGAAATATACCGCACCTTGTGGCAAATGCGTGAATGCGGTTGGTTTAAGTATTGCAACGGGTTCCTTTTTGGCCGTGCCGATGGGTATTCAGATACGCAGGATTTTACATTGTTAGATGCATATAACAATTCGCTTGGTGACTTGGGTGTTCCTGTGATTTATAATACTGACATAGGGCATATTCCTCCTCAAATTCAGATAGTTAACGGAGCAATGAGCAAAATTGACTTTAATAATGGAGATTCTGTTGTAAAACAAATGCAAACAGTATGAGCACAATACCGCCAACGGCTTAAAATTCCGGCCAATGGTAAGGTAGCAGTATTGGGCAGGGACAGCCCTATAGGTAATGTGCCTGACGGCATGCGACTACGATGCCCGGTAATTCATTGCCGAGTAGTTCACGGAGGTAGGAAAAATTAAGAGTGTAGAGTATTAAGTTCTTCGCCAGAAAGCAGGTCATCAACCGATACGGAAAATAACTTTGAAATCGCTTTTAGCGAATCAAAGCTCGGATATCCCCGCCCGGATTCCCATTTTGAAATTGCCGAACGGGAAACATAAAGCTCTTCCGCAAGCTGCTCCTGCGTTAATCCCTGTTCTTTTCTAAGCTGTTGTAGTTTGTCGTTAAACTCCATTGTGACCCTCCATATTAGTAAGGTTGAGATAACCATACGGTCGGTAATACCCCATTTTTCTCCTGCTTCTTTAATCGTTAAATATTCCCGGCAAACTTCGGGACAGTGTGGCCCGAAGTGCTTATTTTTTACAAATAAATGCTATGTAATTATTGCTGGTCTTTACATCAACCTCAATAAACCCAATTTTATATAGAAGTTCCACAAAATCATCTGGATTTTTATATTCTGGAAGATGGTATTCAAGTTTATCAATTTCACTCGTAATTAAGAGTATGCCATTATGCTTTAATACTCTATAGCACTCTAAAAGCCCATTTTCTAATTCATCCCAATAAATATGTGTTTGGCTGGCAACAACAAGGTCAAAAAAAACATCTTCAAATTGTAAATCTACTACATCACCGAGAGTTAATATGACTTCACCAGCATCTACATATTCCTGATTAACTTCGGTTGCTGTTTTGACAGACTCCTCCGATATATCAACACCATAAATTATACATTTTGTATCTTGTTCTTTGACATATCTGATACTTGAGCCACCTCCAAAACCAACGTCCAATATTGTATCATGTTCATCTAAATTGATATGCGTAAAACTCCATCTGCTCAAATCCTGAAAATATGTAGTCCATATTTTTGTTGTAATTCTCCCTAAAAATCCATTTGGATTACTTGCTTGTGGCAACAAATAATTTACTAAAGGTTGGTATAGGGCAATACAAATTGCTACAACTGCCGTTATTCCTATTAGCCAAGTTTTCAATTTCTTTTTTCCCTTCATTTTTCCTCCAGAGTTGTAAGTTTGAAATATTATTACTAATATTTCAAACTTATTATACTGGGTTATCCCTTCTTTGTCAATAACTTTGAAATATTTATTTCCCAGTTTCAAATTTGTTTTTTATATGCTATACTATCAATAATATGAGGTGTAGAAAATGAACAAATATGAGCTAACAACTGAAAAGAAAAAGAAATCCATTATCAATGCTGCTTTGACCCTTTTCAAAGATAAGGGATTTACCAGTGTAAGAATTAAAGAGATTGCGGCGCTTGCTCATGTGTCGCAAGTATCGATCTATAATTATTTTGAAAGCAAAGAAGCCTTAATTGCAGAGTGCGCTAATATTGTTATGAGCGATACCTTACAACAGGCAGCAGACATTTTGCGCCAAGACATGGATTTTGATGAAAAAATCAAATTGGCTCTTTTGCTTTGCACAGAAAATATCAATCTGTCTATTTCAAAATATTTTACACAAGAAGCGCTAAATGACCCTACACTAGTTGATTTACTTACTAAAAGCATTAACGAGAGTAAAAACACAATTTTTCGAGAATATATCGAATTAGGTAAACAGGAAAAAGTGATTGCCACCACAATATCAACTGAAACATTTTTGTATTTTATAGAAGCGCTTAATATTATGGGTAGTAAAATAGAATTTGATGATGATATATCTGAAAAAATTAAGCATATTCATCACCTGTTTTTGTATGGAATTATCGGAAAATAAATAATTGAGGCTAAAAATTATACATTGACGAAGGTGTCGAAAAAGGGGTGGTGAAAACAAACGACAGCCGACCCCTTCTACTTGACGCTGATGAAAGCGATTTTAGTTTCGAGGAAAAGGAATGATAAAATGAAAAATGAATTGTTTACAATAGGCCGTTTCAGTAGCAATGTGCATTGTTATTCTGCATACATTTTATAAGGGCAAATCCTTTTTCTTGAAAAATACCGCACCTGCGATGTAGCAGATGACAGCTACCAAAAGCAAGATACTGAAATCCAATATCATACTCACGCCCGGCTCCGCTATATGTGTAGTATTAAACAGGGCATGTAATGTGGTATAGCGGAACACCGCAAAAAATGATACATATTCCTCTAATTGGGATAAGAACGAAAGCAGAAAGGACGCAATCACGATACCGCCGCCCATAGCGAGGGATGGGCCGGAACGGTTGAAAATACACGATGCCAAAAACGCTACTCCGCTGCACGCAAACAGCAGGAGCATACAGCCTAAGTTAAGCAGCACGAAAAATCCTATTGTAGCAGCATCGCCGGTGAGCGCCAATCCCACCGATCCTACCGCTGTGACTACGGCAAACATCCCTGCTACCGAACCTGCCATGAATATGCCTTGTGTGACTGAGAATTGGTTTCTTTTTATAGGATTGACCATTACATAACCCATAGAGCCTCTGTCTACCTGCGCCGCTATCAGCTTATTCGCCGTAACGACAGCATAAACGCTTGCCAGCATAACAATGAACATAGGATAGAGCATCGTCAAACCCTGTCCGGCAAAACTCACTCCACTCGCTCCAAGCGCCGCGTTCAACTTGCTGCGATCCGTAATCGATGGGACACTAATTATGAGAGTAATGATTCCGGTTATAGCGGCGGTGATCACCGCCCACAGCTTCCAGTTGTCTTTAATCGACTTTTTCAGTAACGGCATGAATATCAAGCCCTGTTGAATTATTGTGGTTCCCATAATTATTTGCCTCCCTTAACTTGGTTTTTACTGGAATAGAATTTCATGAAATAGTCCTCAAGCGTCAGTTTTTCTTCCGTAAGATACTGGATTTCGTAATTTGAAAGCAGTCCTGTCACAGTGTTAATGTCCTTATCGTTGACCTTGATTTTAACGCGGTTCTTCTCATGGTTTATTTCCGCAAAATCAAGCTCCCGATGTTCCCTCGCTATACGCCGGCTTTCTCCATCGGTGTCAAACTTCACTTTGAAAACCTTATCCTTGGATTTCGTGATGTCGTCCATAGCGACTTCCGTCACTATTTCACCTTGCTTAATGATACCGACCCGATCGCATGTTTTCTCTACTTCCGGGAACATATGGCTCGACATCAATATCGTCCTGCCCGCCGCCTGTTCGCTTCTGATAAGCTCAATAAACTTTTCCTGCATCAAGGGGTCGAGGCCGCTTGTTGGTTCGTCAAGAATAAGGATTTGGGCGTCGTGCATGAGCGCGCACACGATTCCGACCTTTTGTTTCATGCCTTTACTCATGCGCTTTGTTTCGCCGCTGGGGTCAAGCTCAAAAAATTCCAAAAGTTCTTTGGCTTTAGTAAGGCTCTTTGTGCCGCGCATATCCGCCATCCACTTGATAAGCTCCATTCCGGTTATTTTGTTGGGGAAATTGATTTCACCCGGAATGTAACCGATATTTGCGTTAAGCTCATGCGCATAATCCCACGCCCCTTTCCCGTTGATTGACACGCCGCCTTTGTCGGGCTTCAAAAAGCCTAACATATGACGGATTGCCGTCGTTTTCCCCGCTCCGTTAGGGCCTAAGAACCCGTAGACCTCACCGTCGTTTACATGAAACGATACATCGAAACAGCCCCGCCTGTGACCGTAATCCTTTGTTAGATGTTCCACCGCTATTACTGCCATTTGAAATTACCTCCTTTTTTCCTGCACATTTCCTGTGCCCTATGGTTATGATAAAATACAAGGCTAAAGCGTTAGGGTAAAGTTTCTAAAGAATTGATAAAGAAAGGGTGCGAAAAATATAAAGAGGCCGACGCAATGTAACGTCAGCCTCTTTATATTCTCGGTTTTTGGCCTATTGAATTGAAAACTATGGTTTTATCAACAATAATAAAGTGCCTCCTGTTAACAGGACTAATCCTATCAAGGCTTTGCGATTCAATTACCTGATATGATAAGAAAGAGCCAGTTATGCCTTACACCTTTATTCACATCGAGCTTTTATTTATTAAATCGGTATCCTGCGCCCCAAACGGTTTCTATATACTGCGGATTGCTGCTGTCGTCCTCAATCTTTTCGCGCACATGGTTGATGTGTACTGTAACGGTTGCGCTGTCTCCTACATAATCATATCCCCATATTTTTTCGAAAAGTTTTTCTTTTGAAAAAACAATGTTGGGATTTTCCGCAAGAAACAACAATAATTCAAATTCCCGCCCGGTTAATTTCACCTCTTTGTCCCGGACAGAAACTTTGTAGGCTTTAGGATATATGCGAAGATTACCGGCGGCAATAAACTTGTCTATGTTTTTATCCGCAGTTTTCCCGTTATTATTTCCATTTGTAAGCCTGTCATATCGTGCCAGATGTGACTTTACCCTTGCCACAAGCTCCACCGCGTCAAACGGCTTAACGATATAATCGTCCGCGCCAAACCCAAGCCCTTTGATTTTATCGGCTGTTTCCGTTTTGGCTGTAACCATAAGAATGGGAATATCCATCGAGGAACGAATTTCTTTGCATAACTCATATCCGTTTTTGCCCGGTATCATTATGTCCAATATCAATAAGTCATACTGCTTCACGCTTAACATTTCAAGAACAGCATTTCCGTTGCCTGTAACATCCACTTCCATACCGTCTATTTCCAAGTAGTCTTTTTCGATTTCGGCTATTTCCACATCATCTTCCGCTATTAAAATACGTTTCATATGCTGTCCTCCTGTTCTATTGGCAATTCAATGACAATGGCTAACCCATCATCATTTTCCGCTGAGATGTTCCCGCCATGTGCGGTAACAATCATTTTTGCGATTGATAATCCAAGACCGCTTCCGCTTGACGGATTGCTCCTTGCTTCATCACCCCTGTAAAAGCTATCAAACAAGCGGGATATTTGTTCTTCTGAAACTCCTGTTCCATCATCCTTTATCCGTATAAATATACTATTTCTCTCTTGATATAAAGTAACGACTATACAAATTTCCTTGTCCTTGTTATGCTTTACGCTATTATATAAAATGTTGGATATTACCCGCCGCATTTGTTCTCCGTCAAGTAAAACCTTTTGCGCTCCACAATCACTTGCCAGATTTATTACGGCATGGTTATTTCGTAAATCCCTTTCCAGCGAGTCAAGCAAAGTTACGATATAATTTCGTATAGACACTGGTTTGAAGTAAAACGGAAGATTACCTGTCTTCAATTTTGAGAATAAAAACAGTTGGTCAATCAGTCCTTCCATTTCACATGATTTACGGTAGATTACGTCCAAATATTCTTGTTCCTTTTCGGGGTTTTTAGCAATACCATCCCTTAATCCTTTGACATAATTTATAATTGATGTAAGGGGCGTTCTTAAATCATGTGAAATTCCGGCAAGCATAAAGTTTCTGTTCTGTTCGTTTTTTCGGACTTCTTCAACAGAGTTTTTCAACCTGTTCGCCATACTGTTGAAGTCCTCGCATACAGACTTAAATTCATCATTTGTATCATAAGAAATTCTATAATCGAGATTGCCGTCGCTTATTTGATGAACGCCATTTACAAGCGTTTCTAAGGGCTGCTTAATTTTACTAAATACGAATTTTGTTAGAAAACGGTTGGTAAAATATACTGTCCCTGTTATACAGACAATAACCAAAACAGAAAGCAGTATCATTTGGGCATCATACGTTATTCCGATACTTTCCAATCCAATAGCCGGGGATTGCTGTCTTTCTTTAAGTATCTCAAATAGAGAGCCGCCAAACATCGCGTTCAAAATTACTACGCAAATCAGCACGGTAATAAGCGACATGATAACCGTAATGGCTATCATTAAAATATTTGAAAGGAAAAGCCGCCTTTTTATTGTCAAAATAATCGCCTCCTTTTTCTACAGCTTCAAATATTGCTATTTATTTCTCGCTTTTGAATCTGCCATCGGCAGGCTTTTCCGCGTCAGCCGGGATAAGCCATAGGTTTCCCTTCTTTATCGCGCCTTTAATCCGATCATCTACACAATAGTAAGTTACCATCCGGCCAGAAATACCCCATTTTTCTCCCGCCTCTTTCACAGTCAGATAGTCCATAATCAAACACCGCCCTTTCATTATGATTATCATACTTCAAAAACTTGAAATATACAAGTAGAATTGAAGAATAGCAAGCATAGGTACCCAACCCCCCTGCTAAAACCGCATTTTTAAAAGTAGCTGCCTTTCAGAAAGCCAAATATCATGCAGTATCTTTTTAACTTCGGCAACAATAAGACCATTTTCTGCTCTATCAAAGCCCTTTCTTCCTCCGTCACCCGTATGATGAGCTGAACATTGCGTTTTCTGTTTTTTATTGCCATATCGTGAAATCCTCCTTTTGTTTGCGGTAATCATGGGATAGGTCAATTTACTGTATCAAAATGGTGCCGCTTTTGTGGTTTTCTTGCCCTGTACGGTGTTTGTACCCACCTCCACCGAATACAAAAAGAGCAAGGGCATGGTTTACAAGACACAGCTTGCGTCCGACGGAAGTGTATTTACACTTCCGTATTTTCCCCTCCCGGCCCTATGTGGCCGTGGAAAATTGTAAACTGAATATATTTTTATTGACATTCCGACATTCGTGTCGTATAATTATTTTTACAGACACACGTGTCGGAAAGGTGTGGTAAGATGTGAATAAACGAGGACTCGCAACAAAAAAGTTCATTAAAGAAAAAGCTTATCAGTTGTTTGCAGCAAAAGGTTTTAAAGAAGTTACAATGACGGATGTATGTGAAGTAACTGAATTAAGTCGTGGAGGATTATATTGTCATTATGAAAACACTAACAAAATATTTAAAGAGATAATAGATGATTTAATGAATTATCAAGATGAAGAATTTAGTTCTAAAATAAAAGAAGGATTATCTGCTACAAAAATCTTAGATGACGTTTTAGAACGTTATAAAAATGAAATGATTGATAGTGATGCTTCATTAAGCATAGCAATTTATGAATATTATAGCAGTAGAGAAATTGCTTCCGAAGAAAATGCGTTATATAATCAATATATTTTTTCATCAGATATGTGGAAAAAATTGATTGAATATGGAATTAATAAAGAAGAATTTAACAAGGTGGATATTGAATCAATTTTTGATTTAATAGTATTTTCTTATCAAGGAGTACGAATGTATAGCAAACTTATGCCTATTGATGAAAAAACACCAAAAAGAATTATTCAAGAAATAAGAAAATTATTAGTAAGGGAGGAATAACCATGACAACAATATTTCATAATTTTGATAATGCAAAAACTGCTTTTATAAATCCAAATGACACTATGGATAAAGACTCATCTTTTCCAGATGTTTGTGTCACAACTTTTTCAGAAAATATTATACAAAAAATTGCAGAAATTGATGGTGTAAAAAGAATAGCATATTTATACTCTGCTAATGGAACGCTGCCTGTTTATGAAATCGAATATGCAGGAAAAAGAATTGCGTTCTTTTTATCAAGGGTAGGTGCTCCTGCCTGTGTAGCAGGTTTAGAAGAAATAATTGCTTTAGGTGCAAAAAAAATCGTAATTTTTGGTTGCTGTGGTGTTCTTAATCAATCAGCCGTGCAAGATAAAATAGTAATACCTTCATCTGCTATTAGAGATGAGGGTACAAGTTATCATTACATTCCTGCAAACGATGAAATATACGCAGATAAACATTCTATAAATATACTTAAGCAATGTTTGGATAAATGCAGTCTTTCATATGCCATCGGGAAAACTTGGACGACAGATGCTATTTACAGGGAAACTCATAAAATTCTGGAAGAACGCAAAAGACAAGGTTGTCTGGTTGTTGAAATGGAATGTTCTGCGGTTTATGCGATAGCACAGTTTAGAAATATTCCTGTTATTCAATTTTTATACGGTGCCGATAATTTGGATTCAGAAAGATGGGAGCCGAGAGACTTGACTGATTATGGTGCTACAAATTGTAGTAAGTATGTGGAACTTGCTTTTGAATGTGCTGCTTGTTTATGAAAATAGTATAATATGGTTCTGATGAAGAATGATGTGACCGGTGGTTCGCAAAACAGCGCACTTCCCCTTGCGGATGGGGAAAGCGTGGTGCTACAGGTTATGAAATTCAAGCTGCAAAAACAAAAAAGGGGTAAAGAAAATATATAGCGGTTATTCGAAGGTCAGGGGTGTTGAATTTTATTGAAATCCTTGTATGGCCTACTACTGTGGAGGCTGCTCTTGCCCAATAAGTAACAGGCATTTTCAGTGATGCAAAAGCCGCGAAAGTGCAAGTTTATACATATTGGCAAACAGGACGCCACTATGGGCGGCAATATGCTTTACGCAAACAGGGCAACGCTCTGGCGAACTAACAGCTAACTCCGACCAATTCAGCCCCCAGGAATGCCTGGGCGCCGAGGTCTGCGTAAGCAGTTATTTCGCCGCCGCTAAAAACGCCCTTTCATCGTTTGCTTAAAAGCATATTGCCTCCCATAGTGGCTGTTTTTGGCAGTATTTAAGTTCTGTGCAAATCAAATCCATACTTTTAAAAGAGGGCGTCCTGATAGCCAGCATGCATAAATAGATTTTTTATTATGGTGGTGATGGAATGGGCAGGCATGAAAAACTTTACAATTGAATAAATTGTTATATTTCTGCATTTTCTATCACACAGGTATGTGTTTTCTTTTTTCGGTCATAATTTACTCCTACCAGGAGAATATTTCCGCAGTATTCAGACAGAGTATTAACGTATTGTCTTTCTTTTATCTGTGCAATGGCTCCCACCGCACTTTTATCCCACTTCAGTTCAATTACCACCGCAGGCTTGTCACTATATAGCTTCCTTGGAATCAGACAGATATCTGCAAATCCCCTGCCTGAGGGAAGCTCCCTAAAAACATTATAATATTCCCTTGCGGCATAAAAAGCTAAATTGATAGTATAGCTCAGCGCATTCTCATCATTGTACTGGAGTATAGATACCTCCTGGTGTGTCTTCTCAATTCCTTTCGCCACTGCTTTGGCATCCAGATTCCAAAGTGCCTGCAAAAGCTTCTGGGAATCGTTTAGGGAACGCATGACCCCATCCCAACCCAAATCTTCAATGGAATTTCTATATTCCTGACGTACCTCACGATTAGGAATCGCCGCCATCGAACTATTCATGTCATAAGTCAGATACCCAAGATGAACCAATAATGTCAATACATCATCCTTTCCCGAAAAGGTTGTCATATCGTTGGAAAATTTACCGGTATTAATGCGCACCCTTCCACCTGCCAGCATGGTTACCACTGCATCCTTTAGTCCGTCCATATTCATTTGAATATACATCCTCAAGGCCTCATAAGTTTCCGTCTGGTTCCAGTAATTTTGAAAACTGTGGTTCAACAGAGATTCCACTACCGATTGAGGGCTGTAAATCGAAATCAGCTCGCCATTTGGATGTTTGAATTGATATCCATCGTACCAACTTTGTGTTTCTTCAAAGCTCATATCATAATCCATACACAGCCTCTGTACCTCCTCCTCCGTAAAGCCGAAGTACGGTACCAATTTCCCCAGGTTTACCATAGAATATTCGCTGAACATGTTCAGTGCGGAGTGAGTACCATATTTTTTGATGGGCAGTATACCTGTCATATAGGCGAGTCCGACATATGCCTGGTCCTTTAACCACACCCTTAGGAAATCCAGATATTCCTTATGTGCTTCTACATCATTTTTATATTCTCTGAAAAGGCAGTCCCATTCATCAATCAGGATGATAAACGTGCGCTTTTGTGAAACAGATATGTCCTTCATCACCTGAATCAGATCTGCTTCATCCAAAAGTAATACATCGGGATACTGATTTCTCAACTCCAATATTAGAAAATGTTCCACTCGGGCAAGCATATCTTTCACTGACTTTGTCCTGCTTAAGAATTCCTGCATATTCAACAGTAACACATCATGCTGATTCAGATGTTCCAGATACGAAGAACACCGGTTGATTTTCAGCTTTTTAAACAAAGCGGATGTATCTTCCCCACAGCCATAATAGGCCGCCAGCATGTTAGCTGCCATTGATTTTCCAAAACGCCTCGGGCGGCTGACGCAGACATACCGCTGTTCCTTCCCGATCATTTGATTAATTACTTCAATCAATTCGCTTTTATCCACATAAATATCCGATCGTAAACTCATCTGGAATTTCGTACTTGCAGGATTTAAATAATTTCCCATTTCTTGAATCCCCTTTCATTATTATCTTGCCCACCAAGCAAGTATTACTATTTATACTTAGTATACGTTGTACTTTTACAATAAGCAATATTTTCTTTTCAGGCAAATCGAAACTTATGGCTGAATTGTCCATAGGAGGAGGTGGGGCTGCTTATGTGGCTTTCAGTGGTAGGACCTGAATTTGGAAGTTTATATTAAAAAATAAAGCAGATGTATCACACAAAATGGATGCATCTGCTTTATTTGAAATACTATTTCACCATAGTTGCAAAGTCAAGACTTGAATCTGCGTATTCTGCTACGTTTGATTTATCAATTACAACCGTACCGGCATCCACAAACGCGTCTGCTTTTTCTCCGCCGAGGATTTTAAGTGCCGTGTCTACAGCCGTTTGACCTAAAAGAACCGGGTCATTCGATGCTGTGCAGTCGTATCCGCCTTCCTCTATTTTCAGTACGGCTTCCATCAAGCCATCTACGCCGCATACAAGTACATTTTCAAAATTTTGTTCTTTACAAACCTGTGCTGCACCCATCGCCATGTCATCGTTGTGGCCAAATATGGCAACTACGTCTTTATTCGCCTGAAGCAAATCCTGTGTTGCCGGAATTGCTTTTGAACGGTCATAATCACAGTAGGATGATTGTACGATTTTCAACCCGGACACCTTATCAATTGCCTCATGGAAGCCATCGCGTCTGTCCATCATCGTAGTTGATCCGGCGGTCCCCTGGATTTCAAGAATCGTGCCGGCAGCGCTGTCTCCACCCAAAAGCTCGATTAAGCGTTCTCCTACCAGTCTTCCCATTTCCTTATTGTCACGGCCTACCCATGCATCATTTCCCTTCTTTATGTTTTTGTCTACGGTTACAACCGGAACACCCGCATTATTACAGGCTTCAATTCCTGCGGAAGGGCCATCCTCATTCACCGGATTAATAATCAAAATATCGATTCCTCTGGACAATAAATCCTGAATATCCTTATTTTGTTTCGAAACATCGTTATCTGCATTCAGAGAAATTACCTCAACACCTTTTCCTTTCCCATATTCTTCTATGATCGGTGTCATATTTGCAAAAAACGGGGTATCCTGCGAACAATTGGAAAATCCAATCGTAAATGTTCCTTCTGCTTCGCCTTCCGTTCCTCCCGTTGTACTTCCTTCCGTTCCTGATGAGCCATTATTGGCAGCAGTATCGGAGGGTTCACTTCCGCAGGCAGAAAGCATCATCACCATCACCAAAACCAATGTGAGTGTCATTACTAATTTGTTCTTTTTCATAATACAAATCTCCTTTCATTTTTTAAGTTTATAAGGTACCTATTATCTTGTCTATATTGAACAGGCGTCCCTGTGCAATTCATTCAGTATCTATTTCACTTTGCTTTTGGAAACAAATTTGTTTAACAACAACGCAAGTATAATAATTCCACCTTTGGCAATGCGCTGATAGTAAGAAGGAAGCCCTACCAGGTTGAAAATATTTGTTAATATCTGCAGTAGAAATACTCCGCCGAAGGTTCCTGTCACCGAACCGACTCCACCGCTTAAGCTGGCGCCGCCGATGACACTTGCTGCAATTGCATCCAATTCATATCCTGTACCGGCGGTCGGCTGACCGGTAGACATCCACGAGGCTGTCAAAATCCCGGCAAATCCGGATAACATCGCACAAAGCACATAGGTTACGACATAATTGCGTTTTGTTTTGATTCCTGAAAGTCTGGCCGCTTCACGGTTTCCGCCAATGGCAAATAGTGTTCGGCCAAATATGCTGTATTTTAAAACGAGTGCCAGGATTACGGTTAGTATCACCCAGAAAATAGCACTGATTGCCAGTTTCCCAAAGACAAAGCCTCCTCCGATGACATGAAACGCATCTCCAAGATTAAATACCGGATTCCCGCTGGTTGTCAAAAGAGCGGCACCTCTCGCTATTTCCATCATTGCCAGCGAAGCTATAAAGTCCGGCAGCTTAAAATAGGAAATCAAGCCTCCTGTGACGAGACCCATAATGGCACTGACCACCAAGCCGGTCAGACAGCCGGCGAGAATGCCCACCGCGCTTCCCTGAAACCGAAACACCACCATGGATACAATCATTCCCGAAAAAGCCAGCACGGATCCAACAGAAAGGTCAATACCACCCAATATAATAACAAGAGTCATTCCCAGAGCCACAATCCCCGGAATAGATGCTTGCTGCAGCAGGTTCAGGAAATTATTCAGCGTCAAAAAGCTGGGAGATAAAATCGTAGAAATAATGATAAATACCACTAATAGAAATATTAAATTGTACTTTTTTATAATCTGGTTTACATTCATTTTTGTTTTCATCAAACCGTCCTTCCTATCACTGATGCGTGTAATATCTGCTCTTGATTAAAATTTGCCTTATTGGATGACATAATTTGTTTTCCATCATACATAACATGAATATTGTCACAAATTCTTAAAAGCTCCGTCAACTCCGAAGACACCACTATGATGCTTTTACCCATGGCTGTCATTTCACGAATCAAATTATATATTTCTTCTTTTGCCACAACGTCTATCCCCTGCGTTGGTTCGTCCAGGAGCAAAATATCACAGTCTTGCATCAGCCATTTTGATAAAATCACCTTTTGCTGATTGCCGCCCGAAAGATTCCGGGTAACTGTTTGTATGGATGGTGTTTTTATTTTTAATTTCTCTTTATAACCATCGCACTCTGCGTTGATTTTTCTGTAATTTATTCTTCCGCCCGCTTTGAACTTTGCCAATGACACCAGCGTCATATTTTCCCATACCGGCAGTATCAGCACCAGTCCCTGGGTCTTGCGGTTTTCCGGGGTCAGTCCGATTTTGTGACGAATGGCATCCTGAGGGTTTTTGATAGTAACCTTTTTTTCGTGAATCCTTATTTCTCCGGCAGTAACAGGAGCTAATCCAAAGATAGACTGCAGCACTTCCGTCCTCCCCGCCCCTACCAAACCATATAGTCCAACGACCTCTGCCTTATGGAGGGAAAGATTAATATCCGAAACCTTATGGTTGTACATATGACTCAATTCCAATACCTTATCCTCTGAAACCTCATGAATTTCGGACTCATCCCTCTGAATCTGAGATATGTTTATGCCTGTCATATATTCCACTAATTGATCCTCTGTGATATCATCAATATTTTTGCAGGTCACGAATTTCCCGTCTCTTAATACCGTAATGCGGTCACCCACTGTAAATAACTCCTCGAGGTGATGCGAGATATAAATAATCGTAATCCCCTTTTCCTTTAAATCTTTAATTACCCGAACCAGAATTTCGAATTCAGATTGTGAGAGCGTGGATGACGGCTCATCCATTACAATCAACTTTGCATTGCAGGCCAGAGCCTTCATGATTTCCGTAAGCTGACGCTGGCCAATATTTAATTCCGATACCTGTGAACTTGCATTTATTTTAATATTCAGACTGTCAGCTAACGCTTGTGTATCCTGAAACAATTTTTTCCAATCCACACATTTTAATCTGGTTTTTGGATAGTAATTCATATAAACATTCTCTCCCACGGTTAACTCATGGAAAAGCGATAATTCCTGGTATATAACAGCAATTCCTTCTTTTCTTCTTTCGTCCGTACTATGAGATTTTAAAATCTTACCATCAAAAAACACTTCGCCGCCATCCTCCGTATAGGCCGATGATAAGACCTTCATTAATGTAGATTTTCCTGCACCGTTTGCCCCGATCAAACAGTGAACCTCTCCCCGCTTTACAGAAAAATCAACCTGTTCCAAAGCTTTTACTCCCGGAAAAACTTTATCGATTTTTCGCATCTCCAGGATGTTCTCGTTTTGCATATTCCAGATACCTCCTTATTTAGAAATCATCCTTTGTTCTGAACATTGTTATGTAAATGATGTTTATATAAGTATATTGAAAGCATTTTGTTATGTCAATTGTATTTATATCATATTTTTCAATAACTTTTTTGTGCACTTTTCATAAAATATGGATTAATATAATATATTTTATTATTTAATGCACTATGATAAAGAGTTAACATGTCATGTTTTTGTTTATATTATACATAATTTTTGGGAATATTGTTAATTAATTAACCTTTACCTAACTATTTTTATAATTATTAAATAAATTTACTTCAAAAGCATTCTTATAACATAAAATTTGTTGACTATCTCGCATAATTGGGCAAGTGAAACAAATTTAAACCTTAATTTTTATTTACTATTTACAATTGACAGAAGACACAATAGAATATAAACTTTAGTAAATGCTTTTTACATAAGTATTATTTTCATATCAGTCATACAAAAAAGAAAGGAGTGCAGCTATGAATAATTTACCAGAAAAAATGAAAGCCATTGTTGCTTATGCACCAGGAGATTATCGTTTTGAAATTGTCGATACTCCGCATGCGAAAGAAGGCGAAATCGTACTAAAGGTAGAGGCCTGCGGTATTTGCGCCGGCGATACAAAGGCTTTTGCCGGGGCTGAAAGTTTTTGGGGAGGGAACGGGCAGCCGGCCTACATAAAAGCCCCGATGATACCCGGACACGAATTTGTTGGTTCGGTTGTGGAAATAGGGGCTAAGGTAAAGGGCAACTGGAAATTGGGTGACCGCATCTGTCCGGAGCAAATCGTCCCCTGCGGTGAGTGCCTGTTCTGCAAGACAGGTCGTCACTGGATGTGCGAAAAGCACGATTTGTTTGGTTTTCAAAATAATGTAAACGGAGGCATGGCCGAATATGTCAAACTTACAAAGGAAGCGCTTCCTTATTTTGTACCGGCAGATATGCCCATTGAAAAGGCAGCTCTCATAGAGCCATATGCATGCTCCTGGCACTGTGTGGAAAGGGCACAGGTAACTCCCACGGATTTCGTCGTTCTTTCCGGAGCAGGAACGCTGGGACTGGGAATGGTCGGCGCCCTTAGACAAGCCAACCCCAAATGCCTCGTTGTCTTAGACATGAATGATGCGCGGTTGGAAAAAGCCAGAGCATTTGGCGCAGACATTGTTATGAACCCTGGGAAAGAAGATGTTGCAGCGAGGATTAAGGAAATGACCGGAGGCTATGGCTGCGATATCTATATCGAGGCAACCGGGCATCCCACCAGTGTTACACAGGGCCTGCAGGCTATCCGGAAAATGGGCCGCTTTGTGGAATTTTCCGTTTTTGCACAAGACGTAACCTGCGACTGGTCCATTATTTCAGACCGGAAAGAGTTGGACTTGCTGGGTTCCCATTTGAGTCCCTTCTGCTATGACACTGTCATCGATTGGATCAATAATGGGAAGCTCCCCACAGATGGTGTCGTGACACATAAATTCTCATTAGAGGATTGGGAAAGAGGATTCCACATCGCAAAAACCGGAGAAAACGGTGCGCTGAAAGTAATACTGGTGCCCGATATGAAGCCCGGGGAAGGAGAATAAACAAATGCAGAGAATATTAAATGATCCCGATTTTATCGTAGATGAAATGCTGGAGGGTTTCTTAAAGACCCACCGGGATATTGTAGTGCCCACGGAAAATCCGCGTGTCGTAAAAGCCAGGAATATTCCTCCTGACAAGGTTGGCGTAGTAACCGGAGGCGGTTCCGGCCATAAGCCGGCATTTATCGGTTATGCAGGCAAAAATATGTGTGATGCAGTCGCAGTCGGGGAAATATGTTCGTCCCCCACGGCGGCAGCTTTTTTAGACGCGTTTAAAGCCGCCGATCAGGGAAAGGGCGTAGCATGCTTGTACGGAAACTATTCCGGCGATAACATGAATGTGAAAATGGCCGTTAAGATGGCCAAAAAGCAAGGTCTTACTGTAAAAACAGTTGTGGCAAATGATGACGTAGCCTCTGCTCCAAAGGACCAGCGGGAAAAACGCCGGGGGGTGGCAGGTGAGATTCTGATGTGGAAGGCAGGCGGAGCCAAAGCTGCTTTAGGCGGAACCTTAGAGCAAGTCATTGACACGGCACAAAAAGCAATTGACCATACAAGAAGTGTGGGCATCGGATTGACTCCCTGTACGCTTCCGGCAGTTGGGCATCCTAATTTTGAAATCAAGGACGGCACCATGGAGGTGGGTATCGGACACCACGGAGAACCGGGCATCGAAGTCTTAGAGCTCCAATCCGCAAAGGAAATGGCGGCGAAAATGGTGGATATTGTATTGCCCGATTATCCATTTACAGCAGGGGACGAGGTTGTCGTATTAGTGTCAGGACTTGGCGCGACTCCGGTCATGGAGCTTTATGTCCTTTATAATGAAATCCACCAAATCATGGAGCAAAAGGGCATTATAACATACAAAGCATACGTTGGTAACTACTTTACTTCTCTTGATATGATGGGAGCCACTCTCACCGTGATGAAATTAGACGAGGAATTAAAGGAACTCATTGACCTCCCTGTAACAACTATGGGATTGACGCAGGTTTAGAAGGGGGCTTCGTATATGAATACGTTTCAAAATGCAGATGGAAAACCCATCTTATTAAAAATGGTTGGAGCCATCCAGGAGAACAAGGCATATCTGGGTGAGGTAGACGGTCTGATTGGAGATGGGGATCATGGTATGAATATGAATAAGGGATTCTCTTTATTCGAGCAGCGATTCACAGATAAAGAGTTTTCTTTTACGGAGGGGATGGATTCCCTCGGAACCATTCTTTTTTCAGAAATCGGCGGCTCTATGGGACCAATTTACGGAACCATTCTGACCGACTTTGCAGAGGCGGGAGAAGACCTGACGGAAATTACCGTATCAAATCTGGCTCATATGTTAAAGGCCGGGCTTGATGGTTTGCAGGACATTGTGGAGGCAAGGGTTGGGGACAAAACATTGGTTGATACCTTGAGCCCTGCCGTAGATGCTTTAATGGATGCCGGGGAAAAAGGGCTTGCCCTCCCTCAGGCTTTGGAAAACATGAAATCGGCAGCTGCAGCGGGACGCGATTCCACAAAGGAAATGGTTGCAAAATATGGACGTTCCAGCCGTTTGGGCGAACGCTCCCGGGGTGTTTTGGATGCCGGGGCGGTTTCCTGCTGCATATTACTTACCGCAATGGCCGACGGAATCAACGAAGTGATTGCAGCTTGATCTGAGGAGGAAATTGACATGAAACTAAAATTAGCCATCGGCTGTGACGAGGCGGCATATGATTTAAAGCTCGTCATTAAAAATCATTTAAATGAAAAATATCCTGACATTGAAGTGTCTGACTTTGGCGCAGATGCCGGGGCTGTTGTCTTATATCCTGACATTGCATATTCGGCAGCAGATGCCGTAGCCGCAGGTAAATTTGACCGCGCCATTCTGGTTTGCGGTACCGGTATAGGCATGGCCATATGTGCAAACAAGGTTCCCGGAATCCGGGCTGCCGTCTGCCATGACCCTTTTTCTGCCGAAAGAGCAAGAAAAAGTAACAATGCACAGATTATGTGCATGGGGGAACGGGTAATTGGGACGGAGCTTGCAAAGTATTTGGTAGATATCTGGCTGAAGTGTGAATTCGCCGGCGGGGGTTCCGCTCCTAAAGTAGCCAGAATTAATGAATTAGAACTTGCTCATATTTCTTCTGTCAAAAGCTAGTATAACTCCCAGTAAATAACCTAACGTTTCGCTGGTCTGATTTTCCGATAGCACAGGTGTAAAATACTCAGCGTAGCCCGCTACGCCTCCGTTTTTACACCTGCACTCTCAAAAAATCATCCTCACCGAAACATCATGTTATTTACTTTGAGTTATACTAGTCACCAAAAAAAGCGGGAAAGCACCGGGGTTTCACCGGACTGCTTCCCGCTTTTCATCATTTCATAATCTTTTTTAAGAAATTTTTAATCAATGGAAGCGCGGCTCCATGACACAAGGGAAATGTTGCGCATTTACTCATTTTAATATATCTTTCATGACTTGGAAAAGCCGAACGTTTTCGAACCATGAGCTGCAATTTCTCAATATCCTCTTCCACCAGATACCGGGACAGGGTACCTCCCAAAATAACATCACTCGTAATAAACATATGAAGATTATCTATCACCATGGCAAGGTGCTCCAGATAGCTTTCCCAATTTTTTTTATATGTCTTGTCTCCGGAACGGAGCATTTGGAAAAAGGATTTTATGTCTTCTTCCGGTTTCAAAAAAGCAGAAATTGAACAGTAGGAATTCGCACATCCTTTTTTTCCGCAATAACAGGGGCGGCCGTTGGGTACAATTGTCATATGTTCAAAAACACCGCTCTTTAATTCTCCGCCACGAAAAAAATCCCCATCAATAATAACCGCTCCACTCAGATTATCCCTTATGTTAAAAAAAATAGCATTCTTTATTGTCGTGTCCACCCAAAGCTCTGTGTTTGCCAGAGACTCCGCATCATGATTGAAAATACACCTGTAAGGGATTCTTTTGGTAAATTGTGTAATATTTAGTCCGGTGCAATTCAATATTTTTCCATATATAATGCTTTTACCATCGGAAGAGATCAATGCCTGAAGTGCAATCCCCACACCAAGCACCGAGTCATTTGGAACATTCAGGCTTTGAATAAATTGATTTACGGATTCCGAAACGGTTTCAAAGTAAGCATCCGTATTTGAAAACAAACAGGTCTTTTTTTCGTATTTCAGCATGTCTGCGTACAGGTCGATGGCAATTATTTCGTATCGGTCAATGAGGAGTTCCAAACCGATTGCAATTTTCCTTGCACTGTTAAACGTATAAATGTTCGCTTTCCGACCACCGGTGGACTCCGCATAGCCCTCTTTGGTAATGTGACCTTCTTCCGTTAATTCCTTTAATATTTGAGTGACAGTAGGACGGCTAAGATTCAAATTCTGAGCAACAATCGGCTGGGTGGTTCTTTTCAGGGAATAGATACAATTCAAGATGTTTCTTTTATTGCTGTCTTTCAGCATTGCCGCTGTATAGTTTATAGGCGCCGTCATTTTTCATCCAAACCCTTCCGCTTTTTTATTTCTATTATCATATCAGATTGCATTGAAATCACCTCCTGGTAAAATCATACCAACGAGAATGCTAATTGTCAAATAGTTTGCCAATGTGACTGTGCGATTTGTTCTAATCAAAGACTATTAGGTACAAAATCAGCTATTTGTAAAAGAGCATTATCATGGTGTAACGATTTTCCGGACTTCATATAAAGCACTGATAAATGCCCAGTTTTGTGAAAAAGGCCGCATAAGATTCCAATACCCGGCGCCAAGCAGGGAAAATTCATCCATCAGTTCAAACTTTGCCTGAATACTGCGCACATCCTCAAACCATACGATGTGTTCCCGGTTATTGTTCCAATACTCAAAATATGGACTTTGGGCCGTTGTATCAAATTGTATTTGGACATTGGCCTGGTCAGCGATTTGAATTGCTTCCTCATTGCCGATATTTGTGGCCATGGTAATTCCACGTTCATAGGGAAGCGGCCAATCGTAGCCGTAATTTGGAATGCCCATCAGAATTTTACCGGGCGGAATCTGGGTAACGGCATAGCTGACGACCTCCCTGACTTTGTTCAGCGGTGCAACCGCCATAGGAGGGCCGTAGGTGTAACCCCATTCATAAGTCATCAGCAATACCGTATCGGCAATAGCGCCTATAAGACCATAGTCATGTGCTTCATAAAGAAGCCCCTCTTGTTCGGAAGAAATTTTAGGCGCCAAATCCGTATTGACAAAAAAATTATACGCATGAAGGCGATCCGTAATATTTTGGAGAAACCGAATATATGCGCCGCTGTCTTTAGCCTCAATGTATTCAAAGTCTATATCCAGTCCCAGATATCCTTTTTCAAGCATAACAGTGATAATATTATCAATTACCTTATTTTGCAGTTCCAGATCCTGAAACAGCCTGCTGGCGTGGGCACTGCTAAAATTGCCGTCTTCTGTAATGGATGATAACAACATTACCGGAGCAGTCTGATACTGGTATGCCAGATTTATCAGCGGTTGGTCATCTATGGTAATCAGCTCACCGGTTTCGGTAAAACCATAGCCGAAAATGGTCAAATAGGTAAGGTAAGGGAGCGCACGCTCCAGTATGTTCATCTGAATGTGGGGATAGGCATATCCATTTATGGAAACGGTCCGGCGTTTTTCATCCTGAAAACGGATGATTAAGTCTTGCCCGGCATAGGGACCGGACGGTATCAGAAGGTCGGGATTATTTTGTATAAGGGTAATGGGTGTTATGCCAAAGCGCTCAGCAATGGAGTAAAGCGTATCCTCCTGCTGAACCGTATAAACAACAGCGGGCTCAAGAAGAATAAGTGCCTGGCCAACGACCAGGCCGGCCGAATTTTGCAGGCCGTTATCGCTGATAACTCTTTGTGGTGAAATACCGTACAGGTTTGCAAGCTCCCAGACAGTGTCACCTTGCTGTACTATATGAATATTCATTGATCAAACCTCAGAAATCTTCTTAAAACATTATATGCAGCGGTTCATTTAATATCATTTGCATTTCTCTGTGCTACGGACAAATCGGTGACAATCAAAAATTATACTTGCAAGTTCGTATTGTGCTCTATTATAATCTATTCAGGACAGCGATACTGCGTGGGTGATTTCCACTTCGGGAAGGGGCTGGTGTCCCAGATAAAATCCAGTCTGATTAATAATTTCAAAAAGATAAAATAAGAGGAGTCAGAGGGATAATTCATGGATAATCAAGGAAAAAAACACAAGCGACGTGTTCGTTATCAGGGAACTCATCCAAAAAACTATAAAGAAAAATACAAGGAACTGCAGCCGGAAAAGTATCCCGATACGGTAGCGAAGGTAATTCAAAAGGGAAGTACACCTGTTGGTATGCATATTCCGATTTGTGTCAGAGAAATATTAGAATTCCTGCAAATAAAACCAGGACAAACTGGTTTGGATGCGACTCTGGGATATGGCGGTCATACGTTAGAAATGTTAAAATGCTTAGAAGCCAGGGGTCATATCTATGCTCTTGATGTAGACCCTGTTGAATCAGCCAAAACCAGAGAACGTCTGGAAGGTCTTGGTTATGGTTCGGAGATATTAACAATCAGGCAGTTGAACTTTGCCAATATCGATCAAGTTGCTGCCGAGGCCGGTCCCTTTGATTTTGTGTTAGCAGATTTGGGTGTCTCTTCCATGCAAATAGATAATCCAGACAGAGGATTTTCGTATAAAAAGGAGGGACCATTAGATTTACGCCTGAATCCGGAAAAAGGAATATCTGCTGCACAACGTTTAAGGAATATTACACAAGTAGAATTACAAGGTATGTTGATTGAAAATTCAGATGAACCTTATGCGGAAGTAATTTCCAAAGCAATTATTTCCGAAATAAAAAAGGGAACCGATATCTCTACGACTACGAAACTCCGACAAATCATTGGGGAGGTTCTTGCCTTTATTCCGGTTGATGAACGCAAAGAAGCAATTAAGAAATCATGTCAGAGAACTTTCCAGGCATTACGAATTGATGTGAATAGTGAATTTGAAGTATTATATGAATTTTTAGAAAAACTTCCTGATGTCATTGCAAGAGGAGGACGTGTTGCCATATTAACGTTTCATTCAGGAGAAGATCGAATTGTTAAAAAGTCCTTTAAACAGTTGCTGCGTGAAGGAGTATACAAAGAAATCGCGACTGAGGTCATTCGGCCATCAGCAGAAGAATGTAATATGAATAGTCGTGCCCGCTCTACGAAAATGAGATGGGCTGTAAAAGCGTGATTTAACCTCTTAGCGTCCTGTTTCAAGGCAAAAAAACAGGCATCCGAAGACACCTGTTTTAGATTAATTGAATGATTCAATTAATAAGTATGAATTGGTTGCGTTATCTAATAAACGTATACTTCCCCTCGCAATTCCCAGTCTTATAGAACTGGTTGGATATTCCAGTACGCAGGTGTGAGAGAATTGCCCTTTGCCTGTGATTGGTATATTTATATCGCTTTCCATTTCGCTGATAAAAACGACCAGTTCGGGTGCACCTGAAAGAATTTCATCTACATGGATGCTAAAACTGATTTTTTGATATTTTGCGGTGTCTAAAGTTACGGTTGATTCATCATCGCCGATGGAAATACCTCTTTGAATTGGGAGTTCCGTAAATGTAAGAAAATCGCCGTCATTTAAAACCGTAGGCTGTCTGTGAACGTAACTGCCGAATTGAAGTATTGGGGTTTCTCCGGCAGCGCCCTGCGGTCCGGCCGGTCCTGGTTTTCCCTTCATTCCCGGTTTTCCCTGCACTCCCTGCACTCCCTGAGGTCCTGCCGGTCCCGTATCCCCCTTTGGTCCCTGAGGGCCTGCCGGTCCTTGAGGTCCCGTATCCCCCTTCGGTCCTGTTGCTCCGGCAGCGCCTTTGAAACGGGACAGGAATCCTTTGCGGTCATCAGCGTCATAATCTTTCCATTCGTCACCCATATTAACATCTCTCCTTATTATGTAGATTTAAGAGCAGTAGCAGGCTCTGGAATCCACGCAGTTACTTTATAATATGATGAGAAATATTTTGTGTTACAATTCTTAATAGATATTGAATAATTATTTACTCCCGGACAGGAAGCGCAATCATAAATGCAGTACCTTTACCCGGTGTACTTTGAATGGTAATCTCTCCATTGCACAAATCAATGATTCGTTTTACCAGTGCAAGTCCCAGCCCGTTTCCTTCCGCATTTCGGGTGGTATCTCCCTGGTAAAATTTATCAAAAATATGATTTATAACCTCCGGAGTCATACCAATCCCTGTATCGGTAATAGAAATCATAACATTATGTTGCTTCGGCTCTAATGCCGTAGTGATCAATCCTCCTTCTGGGGTAAACTTTATGGCATTGCTGAAAAGATTTGACCATACCTGAAATAATAAATCTTCATTCCCATAATAGGAAACAGGGGGAAGAGATAAGTCAAGGTCAATATTTTTGGCGGTCCAAAGATTTTCAAAGGGCAGAAGTGCCTGCCGAATCTGTTCGTCCAGTTCAAAATAAGATTTTTGAACAAGGATTTCCTGGTTCTCCAATTTAGAAATTTTTAATATATTACCTGCAAGAGAGGATAACTGTCTGACCCGTTCGATAATAATGCCGGTATAAGCAGCCCGTTCTTCTTTGGATAAGCTCTCATCCTGTAAAAGTGTAGCATAGCCTTCAATGGCAGCAAGCGGAGTCTTGAATTCATGGGAAACATTTACAATGAAATCATTACGGAAGGTTTCAATTCCCTGAAGCTCCTGTATCATCTTATTAAAATTAACGATCATATCCTGCGCTTCTCCATGATAAGACTCATTCAGTTTGATATCGAAATTTCCTTTGGCAACGCTTTTTGCTGCATCACTTAATTGCCTGATCGGATCTATCATCTGCCGCCCAATTATGATTGAGATAAATGTACCAATGATAAGACTGATAAAAAATAATGCTATAAATGGAGAAATGGAAAAATGACCCGGAGCAGAAACATGATCCAGTCTGAGAAACACGTAACCGATGGACAGAATGATCAGACCGGTAAAAAGTAAAACGAAAAATATATACAAAACCATTTTAAACCAAAATGAGGATGAAAATGTCCGCTTCATTTTTTCACCACCTTATAACCTAATCCTCGTATGGTAATAATTTCAAAATCGGGATTTTCCCCGAAATGTCTTCGAAGACGGTTGATATGGACGTCAATCGTCTGGGTATCTGATTCGCTGTTCATTCCCCAGATCTCATCCATCAGCTGCCTTCTTGTGAAAATTTTATTTGGATAGGAAACCAGTTTATACAGCAGATAAAATTCTTTCTGCGGCAAGACAACGAAGTTTTCATGAAAGCTGACGGTCAGGGAGTCATAGTCCAGAGTCGTTTCGCCTATAGTCTGTCTGCGTTCATGTACGATTTTTGCCCGGCGCAGTAAGGCAGTGACGCGGAGAATCATTTCATTCACATCTACAGGCTTTACCATATAGTCATCAATTCCCAATACGAAGCCCTGCTTCTTTGAAGAAAAATCATCTTTTGCCGTAATCATCAACACAGGAGTGTCAAAGTTCCTATCCCGGAGAGCTTTGACAAATTCATAGCCATTCATATTTGGCATCATGATATCTGAGATTATCAAATCCACATATTCCCGTTCTAACAGAGTCCATGCCTGCAGACCGTCACCGGCCTGTAGGGCGTGATAACCGTTTTTGCTGAGTACCGTACTAAATAACTGGCATAATTTCGGGTCATCTTCTATAACTAAGACAGTCAACATAATAGATCACTCCTTGTCTGCATATTTATTAATAGTAGCATAACCCTAAAAAATGAACTAAACATGAATTTCTTAAAAAAATCTAAAACATGAAGAATTCATCTTGAGTTCATCTTCAGTTAATGTTGAGTTTAATTAGAGGTAGTACCTTTACAAAGCATTCATCAGTGAGGTATTATATAAAAACAACCTTTAGAGGCTAATATTATGAAAGAGGAGATTTATTATGTCAAAAAAGCAAAAAAATAAGGGCAGTAAGAAATGGACTGTTTTGGTGGTGCTTGTGCTTATTATAGTAATAGCAGCATTTTTTGGTAGAGGTTTGTTCAGACCCGGGGCTGTAGCAACTACCATGCAAAGCGCCCAGACAGCAAAGGTAGAAAGGGCCGATATTGAAGTGGTAAAAGAGGGGAATGGGACCGTTGAGGTGAAAGACAGCAGTCTGGTCACAATCATACACGACAGTAAGATCCTTTCATTTGAAAAAGAAAACGGCGATTATGCAGAAGAAGGGGATGTAATTGCAAAAGTAGAAAGCAGTGGGATTGATGACAGTATAACCCAGTTGGAAAGCGAGATATCAGATCTGGATACACAGATCTCAAACAAAGATTCTTCCGGAGATACCTACATATCGTCAAAGGTCACGGGACGGGTCAAAGTAATTAACGTGGAATCGGGTGATTCCGTTAAAAATGTAATGCAGGAACATGGTGCACTGATGGAAATTGCATCAGACGGAAAGCTGAAAATTGAAGTTTCAACAGAATCAGCACCTGCAGAGGGTAGTAAAGTAACCGTTAAATTCGGAGATTATTCGGAGGAAGGAACGGTAACCGGCAATGAAAATAATCTGTTGACCGTTACGATAGCAGACGGATATTATTATGATCTCGGAGAGAAGGCTTCCGTATATGACAGTGATGATAAGCTTCTGGGAGAAGGTACTTTAGAGATTAACAAGCCGTATTATGTGACCGGAGATTATGGAACGGTCGATAGTCTCAATATAAGTATAAATGATAAGGTCTATGATGGAAGTACCCTGCTTTATCTGAAAAATATTAAAAATTATCCGGGCTATACGGATTTGATTGACAAACGAAATGATAAAATAGAAGAATTGTGGAATCTCAGAGAATACAGGCAGTCACTTGCCATTATAGCACCTGCCGCAGGAGTCATCTCTAATATAACGGCAACAGAAGGTATGACCCTGGTCAAAGACAGTGAATTCTGTAATATATTAGACAACAGCGTCTATCAGTTAAAAGCTGAAATTGATGAACTGGATATTGACGGAGTAAAAGAAGGTCAGAAAGCAACGATTGTATTTGATGCTTTTGAAGATGAGGAATATGAAGGTGTCGTAAGCAAAGTATCCAATATCGGAAATAATACAAATGGAGTTACGACCTACACAGTAACCATTGACGTAGAAGGTTCAGAACGAATGAAATCGAACATGAGCGCCACGGCAAAAATTGTCACTTCAACCAGTCAGCAGACACTTCTGGTTCCTGTAGATGCGATCCAGACCATTGACGGAAAGAAATGCGTCAGCGTTATAACAGGTTCAGGAGATACCCAGACTACGGAATTAAAAGAGGTAACCTTAGGTCTGATCAACAGTACGCAGGCAGAGATCACCTCGGGATTGGAAGAGGGGCAGACAGTAACCGTAATATCAAAAGAAGCTGCAGGCATGGAGTTCCAGATGGGAATGGGAGGTATGAGAAGCAGCGTGCAGGAAAACCAATCTCAGGCAGAGACAAATTAAGGTGAGGTGTTGGATTTGATTGATTTAAAGAATATTAAAAAAATATATGAGATTGGGGATGAAGAGGTTCGAGCTTTGGACGGAGTCAGTCTTCATATAAAAGAAAAAGAATTTGTAGCCATTGTAGGTACATCAGGTTCCGGAAAATCAACGCTGATGAATATTATTGGATTTCTGGATACGCCGGATGAAGGAACCTATACACTGGATGGCCAGAACGTGACGGAATTAACGGAACATGATCTGGGTGTTTTGCGAAATAAAAAGATAGGATTTATATTTCAGCAGTTTAATTTAATTCAGAAGCTGGATGCCTATGGAAACGTAGAATTGCCGCTGATCTATCAGGGTGTATCGGCGGGAGAACGCAAAAAAAGAGTAATGGAAGCATTAGATAAGGTCGGACTGGGGAAACGTATGCATCATAAGCCGACCCAGTTGTCCGGCGGACAGCAGCAGAGAGTGGCAGTGGCCAGAGCGCTGGTAACAAAACCATCTCTGATACTTGCAGATGAGCCTACCGGAAACCTGGATTCTCATTCTACCCATGACATCATGAATCTGCTTCATGAACTGCATGGACAGGGAAATACCATTTTATTGATCACCCATGACAATGATATTGCAGGAGAAGCTCTTCGCCAGGTACAATTTGTAGACGGTAAAATTGTAAACGATACGGGAGGTGGACGTAAATGAAGATAACACAGGCATTTAAAATGGCAATCTTTTCTGTTTTAGCCAACAAGATGCGTTCTTTCCTGACTATGCTGGGAATCATCATCGGCGTTATGGCGGTTGTGCTTCTCGTATCCATTGTGCAGGGCGCAACGGGCACTATTACGGAATCTCTGGATTCTCTGGGAGGCAGTCAGATAACGGTATCGATTACCAACAGCAAGAAAAAACTGAGCATGGGACAGGTGGAAAGTCTTTCGGAATTAGAAAATATCGGCAGCACGGCACCTTATGTTTCCGGCAATGGAGTAACAAAAGCAGCAGGAAATTCAAAGGATGTGACCATTACCGGAATTACTGCGGATTATGAAAAATTCACAACCATGGACCTGGTGAGTGGCAGAAACATACTGCCAATTGATAATGAATACAGGCTGAATGTCTGTATCCTGGGCAATGGCGTGGCTACGGACTTATTCGGAAATACCGATGTTGTCGGCAGCCAGATCCGTTTATCCGGAAGAGATTATGTAGTCGTAGGCGTTCTGGAGGAAGAAGGGGCGAATCTTATGAATACGCAGGATTCGGTGGTATATATACCCTTCACTACTGCGCAGAGATTCCTGAAATCACCCGGAGTCACCAGCTTCTATGCGTCTTCGGATTCCGCCGATCATATAGACGCGGCTCAGGAAACCCTGGAGAATTATTTGCTGGAGAGTACCGGAAATGAAGATTACTATACCGTTTTCAATATGGCAACGATACAAGACAGCATCAACACCGTATTGAATACACTTTCTTTAATGCTGGCGGGAATTGCGGGGATCTCTTTAGTGGTAGGCGGCATTGGCATTATGAATATTATGCTGGTATCCGTCACTGAGAGGACGAAAGAAATTGGTATCAGAAAGGCGATCGGAGCACAGAAAAGTGATATAATTACACAGTTTTTGATAGAATCCGTTACTTTATCCGTGATAGGCGGACTGATTGGATTGCTGCTGTGTATGCTTATACTATGGCTGTTAACGCAGGCTCTTGCCGACTATACATTTACCATATCAATTTCAGTGGGAAGTATTGCACTGGCATTTTCCATCGCCGTGGGACTGATTTTTGGAATTTATCCGGCAAATAAGGCAGCAAAATTAAAGCCGATCGATGCATTGCGGTCAGAATAAGGGTAATATGATTTCTAATAAAGAAAAAGTAATATTTACAGCGGGAGTGCTGTTAACGCTCTCTGAAATTATCAAACAGATTTTATTATATCTCGTAGTGAACAACGGGCATTATGATTGGTGGTATTTTCCTTTTCAATTATGCAGCCTGCCGATGTATTTTTGTTTACTCGTTCCGTTCCTGAAAAAGAAGAAAGCAATTTTGTGTTTTCTTATGGATATTAGCTTGCTTAGCGGTATTTTTGCTTTTTTTGATACTTCAGGAATGCACTATCCGATTTTAATACTGACGATACATTCCGTGTGCTGGCACCTGGTAATGATTGCGGTTGGAATTTATACCGGTATAAATTACAGGAAGTCATTGAAACGGCGGGACTATATCGGGGTTATCAATATTTTTATCGTTGTGGTTTTTATTGCCGAAATGATTAATTACATGGTTTCAAAGCGCCATGTAATTAATCTATTTTACGTTAATCCCTATTTAAAAATGAACCAGGTAATATTCGCTGATATAGGTGAGAAATTTGGGAATAATATAGGAATTATCATATATCTATTGGCAATATTAGCAGGAGGTTATATAATACATTATATATGGATGCTTCTGGGAAATAATAAGTCCATAAATAAAAGCCGAATGTAATCCGGAGGTAACGTAAATGATTTGGAATGTGACAGCAGGCATATTGATACCCTTTCTGGGCACGGCATTAGGGGCAGGGATGGTTTTTCTTCTGAAAAAAGAGATGAATGAATTGCTTCAAAAGGCATTGCTCGGATTTGCGTCAGGAGTTATGATAGCGGCATCGGTGTGGTCACTGCTGATACCGGCTATTGAGATGGCAGAGGAGAAGGGGATTATTACCTGGATGCCTGCTGCGGCCGGCTTTATGGGAGGAATTCTATTTTTGTTGGTTTTAGACAGTATCATTCCGCACTTACATTTGGAAAAAAACAGGTCAGAGGGAGTTCCGTCCCGGTTAAAGAAGACGACGAAGCTGGTTCTTGCGGTTACGCTGCATAATATACCGGAAGGGATGGCGGTAGGCGTCACATTTGCAGGTCTTATGGCGGGAAATGAATTGATTTCTCTTTCAGGAGCGCTGGCACTGTCTTTTGGAATTGCGATTCAGAATTTCCCGGAGGGCGCTATCATATCGATGCCATTAAAAAGCGAGGGAATGTCAAAACCTAAGGCCTTCTTATATGGAGCACTTTCGGGAATTGTAGAGCCTGCAGCAGCAGTTCTGACGATATTGCTTATGGAAGTCATGGAGCCGGTGCTTCCTTATCTGCTTTCATTTGCCGCCGGTGCCATGATCTATGTAGTCGTGGAGGAGTTGATCCCTGAGACCCAGTCGGGAAAACATACCAATCTTGGGATCGTCGGAGTGGCAGTCGGATTTGTTTTGATGATGATTATGGACGTTGCATTAGGTTAGAGTGAATTATTTTAACTATGTGATAATGAATGGTCCATAAGGAAAGTGAAAGGAGTTAAAATGCATAATATCAGAAAAATAACAGAAGATATTTATTATGTAGGAGGAAGTGACAGACGTTTAACATTGTTTGAAAACATTTTTCCGATACCAAGAGGTGTTTCTTACAATGCCTATCTATTAATGGATGAAAAGACTGTTTTACTGGATACGGTGGATTCTTCGGTGGGAAGGCAGTTTTTGGAAAACATAGCTTATGTGCTGGGCAGCAGAAGCCTTGATTATATGGTAATAAACCATATGGAACCGGATCACTGTGCCTTGCTGGAACAAATAATTCTGAGATATCCAAAAGTGAAGCTGATCGGTAATGCGAAAACATTCCAAATGGTGAAGCAATTTTTTGATTTTGAAATGGAAGGCCGTTCAATTACAGTAAAAGAAGGAGACAGGTTTTTAACCGGAAAGCATAATCTCTCATTTGTCATGGCTCCAATGGTTCATTGGCCGGAGGTTATGGTGACCTACGATCCGGAGTCAAAGATTCTTTTTTCCGCCGATGCATTTGGAACTTTTGGTGCACTTAACGGAGCAGTTTTTGCAGATGAAATAGAGTTTGATAAGGATTGGCAGGAAGATGCGAGACGGTACTATTCTAATATTGTAGGAAAATACGGTACACAGGTGCAAGCCCTGCTGAAAAAGGCTTCCGGTCTGGATATTCAAATGATTTGTCCGCTGCATGGACCCGTCTGGAGAAAGGATATTTCCTTTATTTTAGATAAATATATGAAATGGAGTACTTATGAACCGGAAGAACAGGGCGTGCTGATCATCTATGCTTCCATGTATGGAAATACAGAAAATGCTGCGGACATTCTGGCAGCGGAGTTGGTCAAAGCCGGTGTGAAAAAACTTGCAGTCTATGATGTGTCCGGGATCCATATGTCTTATCTCGTAAGTGAGGTATTCAAATATTCTCATTTGGTCATAGTATCACCGACCTACAATGCGGAACTGTATCCTGTAATGGATCAGTTTGTAAGAGATTTGAAAGCATTGAATGTACAGAACCGGAAAGCGGCGTTGGTAGAAAGCGGGACATGGGCATTGTCGGCGGCAAAAAAGTCAAAGTTATTATTTGAAGAAATGAAGAACATTACTATTTTGGAACCGGTGGTATCCGTGAAGTCTTCGGTGAAAGAGTCGGATAGAAAGAATATTGAGGAACTGGCAGGAGTTATTTTGAAAAGTATGTAGATATTTATAAGGAGGGATTGTATGAATTCAGCAGTATTGAGAAATTTGTCTTATGGAGTTTATATTGTCACAACGTTGGATAAAGAAAGACCGACAGGGTGTGTTGCAAACAGTGTAATGCAAATTACGTCATCTCCGGCTACTTTAGCACTTAGTATGAATCACGATAATTATACAAATGCATGTATAAAAGAATGCGGGCGGTTTGCAGTATCCATTCTTTCTGAAAATTCAGATCGGGGATTGATCGGCACATTTGGGTTTCAGTCAGGAAAAGAGGTTGATAAGTTTGCGGGTATGGAAAGGGTGGATAAGTCAGGGGTTCCCATTATTACCGGGACCTGTGGGTTTATTGTATGTGAAGTGATTGACAGTATGGAATCCGAGACTCATACTGTATTTTTGGGGAAAATTGTAGATGGGGATGTGTTGGCGAAAGAAGTGCCTATGACTTATGCCTATTATCATCAGGTGGTGAAAGGTAAGAGTCCTAAAAATGCGCCTACTTATATACCGGAGACGGAAGCGGCTTCTGATGGAGTGAAAGACAGAGCGGTTTATGTATGCAGCGTGTGTGGATATGTGTATGATGGAGAAGAGGCGTTTGAGACATTGGGGGAGGATTATCGGTGTCCGGTATGTAAACAGCCTAAGAGTAAGTTTGTGAAACAGTTGGGGCTTGGGTGATGGTTGTTGGTCATTAGGACGCCACCGTGGGAGGCGATATACTTCACGCAAACAGGGCAACGCTCTGGCGAACTAATTGCTAACTCCGACCAGGTCAGCGCCCGGGAGAGCCCGGGCGCCGAGGTCTGGTGTGCCCGGTGGGCACACGTTCTAACGGGTGAAAGTCCCCAATCCGCCCGGCAGTGGGAAGGATACAGCCGAAACCAAGGGTGTCCATCGTGAGGTGGAATC
>Ga0153929_1000068_pt1 | contig 49002 bp, 45 predicted proteins | sample TSNJ013MetaG_FD_104689 | JGI IMG/M metagenome (GOLD analysis project Ga0153929, IMG submission 104689) | Attine ant fungus gardens microbial communities from New Jersey, USA - TSNJ013 MetaG | ecosystem: Host-associated > Fungi > Mycelium > Unclassified | place: USA: New Jersey, Wharton State...
CTTGGGTTTGGCCATTTCCGGCTCCCTGCGTCGCTTCCCTTCTGAAATCCTACATCAAGACGCGATGAGCCATGCGGCGCCTACTTCCCGATACAAAACCGGCTGAAAATCACGCCTAGCAGGTCATCGGAACTAAACTCCCCGGTGATCGAATTCAGCTGATCCTGTGCGAGCCGCAGTTCTTCGGCGAATAAATCGAGCGCTTGCGAATTCTGGTCCGCATGGTCGGCCGCAATTGCCAGATGTTCCCGCGCAGCGCGCAGCGCAATCAAATGCCGCTCGCGCGCCAGATAGATGCTTTCCGCGCCCGCCTGCCAGCCGGCAATCTTGAGCAATTCGCTGCGCAATAGCGCAATACCATCACCGGTTTTCGCCGACAACCGTACTTCGCGCACGCCATCATCGGCTACATCTGCCGATGCCCCAACGCCCGCCAGATCCGCCTTGTTCAGCACGCGCACGACCGGCACGCCCACCGGAAAACGCGCCGAGATTGCGGCATCGTCGGCGCTCAGCGCCTCGCGTGCGTCCAGCAGATGCAGCACGACATCCGCGCGGCCGATTTCCCCCCAGGTCCGCTCGATCCCAATCCGCTCCACCTCGTCCTGCGTTTCGCGCAGGCCCGCGGTATCGATGACATGCAGGGGGATGCCTTCAATCTGAATAGTCTGCGTGACCTTGTCGCGGGTCGTGCCGGCAATCGGCGTCACGATGGCGAGTTCCGCGCCGGCCAACGCGTTCAGCAACGACGATTTGCCCACGTTCGGCTGCCCCGCGAGCACAACCGACAGCCCCTCGCGCAGCAGCGCCCCCTGACGAGCGTCGGCGAGCACTTTGTCGAGCAAGGCACGGATGCGCGCGAGCTTGCCGCGGGCATCGGCGGCTTCCAGGAAATCGATCTCCTCCTCGGGGAAATCGAGCGTCGCTTCGACCAGCATGCGCAACGTGATCACGTCTTCCACAAGCGCATGGATTTCACGCGAGAAAGCGCCATCGAGCGAGCGGCCCGCCGAGCGCGCCGCGGCTTCCGTGCTTGCCTCGATCAAATCGGCGACAGCCTCGGCTTGCGCCAGATCGAGCTTGTCGTTAAGGAAGGCGCGACGTGTGAACTCACCGGGTTCGGCCAGGCGTACGCCGAATTCACGACCGGTATCGACCGCACGCTGTAGCAGCAGTTGCAGCACGATCGGGCCACCGTGCCCCTGCAACTCGAGCACGTGTTCGCCGGTGTAGGAATGCGGCGCCGGGAAATACAGCGCAATCCCGCGGTCAATCGCTTCGCCGCGTGCATCGATGAACGGTACATAGCTCGCGTGCCGCGCGTCGAGCAACTGGCCGCAGAGCGCGAGCATCGCGTGTTTCGCCGCCGCTTCGCCCGCTCGCCCGAACGACAGCCGGATCACGCCGATACCCCCACGCCCCGGCGCGGTGGCGATCGCGACAATCGGATCGGTGTCGTTATTGGACATGGCTTTTTCCAGCGAAATGCGGGTGAACGAGTGGCCGCATTGTAGCGCGGCGCTTTCGTTTCGCTGCGCCGCACGAACTGCTAGGAGGATTCTTAATTTATCTTATGTGGGATATGATGATCCATCGGAATGGCTGTTGGTGCGCATCGTTTCATTGGGTGCAAATGTTCTCGCTATTGGGTCACCCGGACTAATCAGTCATCGCGGCATTATCGAGTTATTTTTCCTGAACGCGCTAAAAATGGGGAAAGTGCGCCATATCTAACGCGAGCGGTTGACTCCGCCATAGCGTTTGCCTCGCACAATCGCGACCATGCCAACACCCAAAGAGAAAACCGATTTTTCGGATCGGCTCAAATTTTCGATGACACGCGCGCCCGAGAAAATGCGCGGTGCAACCGATCTCGCTTTGCATTTCAATTTGCGTTATCACGGTGAACCCGTTTCGCCGCAAACCACGCACAAGTGGCTGACCGCGCGTTCAATTCCCACTGCCGACAAACTGGCGACGCTCGCCGAGTGGTTCAAGGTCGAACAGCACTGGCTTCATTACGGACCACCGCCAAGCGGGAATCCGCAAAACGTACCGAAGCCAATCACGCACGACGAGAAGTATCCGGCTTCCGAAGAGGCGCTCGAACTGGCTTCGAAGATCGAGGCGCTTTCGTCGCATCACCGGTATCTGCTTGAAGAACTCATCGACCAGTTTTATGGCACGGGTGGGAAGCGCTAAGGCGCTTATACAAGCAAGGTTCGCGGAAGCAGAAACGAAAACGCCCGGCAAGCCGGGCGTTTTCAGTCCAACCGAAGATCAAAGGCTTAAGCCTTGGCGACCTTCTTCTGCCCCATCATGCGCGTGATGTAATACTGCTGCGCGATGGAAAGCACGTTGTTCACGACGTAATACAGCACCAGTCCCGACGGGAAGAAGAAGAACATGACCGAGAACGCCAGCGGCATGAACATCATCATCTTGGCCTGAACTGGGTCCGGCGGGGTGGGATTCAACCGCGTTTGCAGGAACATGGACACGGCCATCAGCACCGGCAGGATGTAGAACGGATCGGCCTGCGACAAATCGTGAATCCACAAGACCCACGGCGCGCCGCGCATTTCCACCGACGACAACAACACCCAATACAGCGAGATAAACACCGGAATCTGGACGACGACCGGCAGACAGCCGCCGAACGGATTCACCTTCTCGGTTTTATAGAGCGCCATCAGCTCCGAATTCATCTTCTGCGGATCGCCCTTATACCGTTCACGCAGTTGCGTCATGCGCGGCGTAATGGCCTTCATGCGCGCCATCGACTTATAGCTTGCCGCCGACAACGGGAAGAACACGGCCTTGATCAACAGCGTGAGCAGGATGATCGACCAGCCCCAGTTGCCCACATAGCTATGGATCTTCTCGAGCAGCCAGAACAGCGGCTTGGCGATGATCGTCACCATGCCGTAGTCCTTCACGAGCTCAAGACCCGGCGCGACGCCTTCGAGCATCCGCTCTTCTTCCGGACCGGCAAAAAGCCGTGCCTGGACGTCCACGGTCTGCCCCGGTGCGATGGTCTGCAACGGCTGCTGCACGCCTACGCGATACAGCGTGGGATCGATCTTCTGCACGTAGATATCGCGCTTCACGCCCTGCTGCGGAATCCACGCCGACGCAAAGTAATGCTGCACCATCGCAATCCAGCCGTTATCCGCAGAAGTCGCGAAATCTTCCTTGCCCTTGGCGATATCGCTGAACGTCATCTTCTGGAAATGATGCTGTTCGGTATAGACAGCCGGCCCGATGAACGTATGCGAGAAGCGCGGCGTTTCCACCGGCGAATCATCGCGCACAAGTTCCATGTACAGGCGTGGCGTGACTGGCGCAGTGCCGACGTTCTGCACCTTCGTGTCCACACCGATCACATAGCTGCCGCGCGTGAACGTGTAGGTCTTGATGACCTTCACGCCACCCTTCACCGGCGACTCGAACGAGATCGACAGCGTCTTGCCGTCACCCATCGTGGTCTGGCTGCCCGGGACGAGCGTGAAGACGTCGTTGTGGTTCGGGAAGTCTCCGCCGAGCAGGCCCGTGCGCGCGAGATACGTGTGTGTCGCGGTGTGGTCGAAGAGGGTGATGTACAGATCCGGCTGCTTGCCGTCACCTTCCTTCACAAGCGATAGCTTCGACAGCGTGCCGCCGCGAGTATCGATCTGGCCGGAGTAGACGTCCGTGGAGAAATTCACGAGTTGGTCTGCGGGGCTCGAGGCGGGTGCGTTCGAACCAGGCGCGACCGGTGCGCCGGGCTCGCCAGGCGTGGCCGGCAAATCGGAGGCTTGCGTGCCCGGCGTCGTGGTTCCCGGTGCAGCGCTGCCGACCGTCTTGGTCGGGACGGCGCTCGGGAAGAACATCGACGGGCGCCCATGGTCACGTTGCCAGTTGTCGAACAGCATGACAGCCGACATGAAAAAGATGACCCATAGGACGGTACGTTTGATATCCATGCGTTGTCTCAGTGTCGATCGAAAAGCGCGTTATTGGCGCCGTGGGGGTTTGAACTTACTGAATTTGCCGGATCCGGAGATGGATCTGGCAAATTCGATGAGCTCGGGGCAGAGTCGTCGACTGGGTCGGCCGCTGGCGCGCCATCCTGCTGAACGCAGCCGGCGGCGGACGGAGGCACGGGGACCAGATCGATGCCGCCAGCCGAAAACGGATGGCAGCGGCACAGACGTTTTGCTGCGAGGAATGAGCCACGCGCGGCGCCATGATACTGGATTGCTTCGCGCGCGTAGTCAGAACACGATGGGTAAAAGCGGCACCGGTTGCCGAGCATGGGGCTCACCGCAACCTTGTAGAAGCGTAATAAGGCGATCAACGCCGTTTCTGCAATTCGTGCCGTCTGCATAGAATTCGCGCTCGGGTCGACGCCGGACCAAGCCGGTGTGCGCCTGAAGCGGCTCATGAGCCCGCAGGCGCGGGTGGGTCGTTGACGACAGTCGATGAACCCTGCTCGCCCATACGTCGCGCGGCTTCGCGCACAGCACGGTCAAGCAGGCCGTCGATTTCTTCGCGAAACAACGTACGCAGCGGCGGCGATTTCGCGCTCGGCATGGCCTTGCGGTCTATTTTCGCATGCAGCCGCAGCAGGATATCCCAGCCGCCAAGCTCCGCACGCCGAAGCCGGAATGCCTCGCGCGCCAACCGCTTGATCAGGTTGCGTGTCACCGCGCGCGGCGCAAACTTCTTGCCGATAACCAGGCCCAGTCGCGCCTCGTTGCCTGTCGGCTTGCCGTACAGAACAAAGTGCGGCGACCGGCGCCAGGGGCGCAAACGAAAAACGGATGAGTATTCATCCGTTTTCAGCAGCCTTGCGGCCTTGGGGAACGCGGCACTCGCTCGCAACTGACTGGTTTCCTGTCCGGAGCTTGTCGTGCTGCACACCTGGCCGTCGCACGCGTCTGGGCGAGTGCCGGGGCGCGCCGTCAAAAGCGACCTTAAACAGCCAGGCGCTTGCGGCCCTTGGCGCGACGTGCATTGATCACCTTGCGGCCACCGGCCGTCTTCATACGGACGCGAAAGCCGTGAGTACGCTTGCGGCGGGTAACGGAAGGTTGGTAAGTGCGTTTCATGTTGGTCTCACTTGGGTAAAAACGGACCGCCGGCCAGACGTAAGCGACGTAAAAAGGCGACGCACCGGCCGGTGGTACAGGAATTCGGGTTTTGCGGAACCCGCTATTTAAACCGTTTTCCTATTGACCGTCAATAGGTTACGAGGCATAGCGAGCGGTTTTCGAAGAAGTCCACAGGCCTGACGATTTAATACGCGTCGTGGTCCGTCCCTGTGGATAACTCGCGCCGAGGTTGCATTTGGCGTTAGAATCTCCGCTCAATCCGACGTAACCGCACGTTGTCCCGGTCCGCTGCATCACCCGCAAAAGCACGGTGAGCAAGGCTTCGGGGCACGCTTGCCCGCGCGCACCGGGCCTTGCCGCCGCGTGGCGGCGAGGGCGGCGGCAGGACTCGCGGTAAACCCTAACGACTGCATTCGATGAACGATTTTTGGCAACACTGTTCCGCATTGCTGGAGCGCGAACTTACGCCGCAGCAGTACGTCACATGGATCAAACCGCTGGCCCTGGTCGACTTCGATGCCGATGCGAGCACGCTGCGCATCGCCGCGCCCAACCGGTTCAAGCTCGACTGGGTGAAAAGCCAGTTTTCCGGCCGTATCGCCGATCTGGCACGGGATTTCTGGCACGCACCGGTCGATATCCAGTTTGTCCTGGACCCAAAAGCCACGGCCCGCAAGGCGATGGGCGGCCCCGCACTGTCGGCTGCATCCGCGCCTGCCGCCGCACCCGTTTCCCCGTCCATGCAGCGCGCGGCGGCCGAACCCGCTGAAAGAAGCAATGGGGGTCACGCGAACGCGAGCGCCCATATCAATGCGCTCGCGGCGGAAGCTGCGCAGCATGCGCAATCCCTGCAACATAACGATCAGGCCGATAACGGCGATCTCGACCTGCCGAGCCTCGATGCCAACGAAGCCGCCGCCGCGCGCCGGACCTGGCGGCCGGGCGGTACGGCGTCGTCGAATGGCGAAAACGATTCGGCTTATGAGCGTTCGAAGCTCAATCCGGTCCTCACCTTCGACAACTTCGTGACCGGCAAGGCGAATCAGCTCGCCCGTGCAGCCGCGATCCAGGTCGCGGATAACCCCGGCATCTCGTACAACCCGCTGTTCCTGTACGGCGGTGTGGGCCTGGGCAAGACCCACCTGATTCACGCAATCGGCAACCAGTTGCTGCAGGACAAGGCCGGCGCCCGCATTCGCTACATCCATGCGGAGCAATACGTGTCGGACGTGGTGAAGGCGTACCAGCGCAAGGCTTTCGACGACTTCAAGCGTTATTACCATTCGCTCGACCTGCTGCTGATCGACGATATCCAGTTTTTCTCGGGTAAATCGCGGACGCAGGAAGAGTTTTTCTACGCGTTCGAGGCGCTGGTGGCGAACAAGGCGCAGGTGATCATCACGAGCGATACGTATCCGAAGGAGATTTCGGGTATTGACGACCGGCTGATTTCGCGCTTCGACTCCGGCCTGACGGTCGCGATCGAGCCGCCCGAGCTGGAAATGCGCGTGGCGATCCTGATGCGCAAGGCGCAGTCGGAAGGCGTGAGTTTGTCGGAGGATGTGGCATTTTTTGTCGCCAAGCATTTGCGCTCGAACGTGCGTGAACTGGAAGGCGCGCTGCGCAAGATCCTGGCTTTCTCCCGGTTCCATGGGCGCGAGATTTCGATCGAGTTGACCAAGGAAGCGCTGAAAGACCTGCTGACGGTGCAGAACCGGCAGATATCGGTGGAAAACATCCAGAAGACTGCGGCGGACTTCTACAACATCAAGGTCGCTGACATGTATTCGAAAAAGCGGCCGGCGAACATTGCGCGGCCGCGTCAGATCGCCATGTACCTCGCGAAAGAACTCACGCAAAAGAGTCTGCCGGAGATCGGCGAACTGTTTGGCGGGCGCGACCACACCACGGTGCTGCACGCAGTGCGGAAAATCTCGGCGGAGCGGGGCACGGACGCCCAGTTGAATCACGAGCTGCACGTGCTCGAGCAAACACTGAAAGGTTGAGCGTTTTGCCAGCCGGCGCGGCGCGAATTCCGCGTCGTGCGAAAGACGCAGAAAGTGTGGAAAAACGGCTGCAAAACCTTGCGGCCGGTTAGTGATTGGCGCAAAAAGCAGCGCCTGATCGAAGCGTCGTCGTGCGACCGGCGAAAACGCTTCAAGCGCCAGGCGATGATCGTGCGCGCGGCCGTTTGCCGGCTGCGCAGAAACGCATGAAAAAAGCGTCGAAAAGCGGGCCTGTTTATTGACGAAATTGCCCCCATTTTCAGGGGGCGGTCAGGTTTTGAGGCACAATAGAGGTTTAACCGTCCAGCGGCTTTGGGCGGCGTTTGGCGTAAGCCTGCACGTGCGATCGGCTTGTCGCCGCAAGCGCGTGACACGAGACCGTCCGAAGGTCATCAATGCGGTGGCAAACGCTTCTCAAAAAAGCGGTGGCAGAAGCGGTGGCAAACGCGGTGGACGGCCGTCACATCAACGAAGGAACTCTATGCAACTGGTCAAGACCGAACGAGATAATCTCCTAAGGCCGCTGCAAACCGTGAGCGGAATCGTCGAACGCCGTCATACTTTGCCGATCCTCGCCAATTTGCTGATTACCAAGACTGGCGCCGACGTGTCGTTCCTCTCGACCGATCTCGAACTTCAGATCACCACGCGTGCCGACTTCGGCACCGGCAGCGATCAGGTCGCCACCACCGTCGCCGCGCGCAAGCTGCTCGACATCCTGCGCGCCATGCCACCGGGTGAAGTGTCGCTCGATCTCACCGACAAGAAGCTGACCGTGCGCTCCGGCAAAAGCCGCTTCGCGCTCCAGACGCTTGCTGCCGATGAGTTCCCGACCGTCAACCAGGCTACAGAGTTCGGCGCGAGCCTCTCGGTTCCGCAAAAGACCTTCCGGCAATTGCTCGGCATGGTCCATTTCGCGATGGCGCAGCAGGACATCCGCTATTACCTGAACGGCATGCTGCTGGTTGTCGACGGCGACCAGTTGATGGCAGTCGCAACGGACGGCCACCGGCTCGCGTTCTCGTCGATGAAAATCGAGGGATCGTTCGCGCGCCAGGAAGTGATCATCCCGCGCAAGACTATCCTTGAATTGCAGCGCTTGCTTGAAGACATTGACGACTCGCTGGTGATCGACATTGCGGCGAGCCAGGTCAAGTTCACGTTCGGCCAGGTCGAACTCGTTTCGAAGCTGGTGGAAGGCAAGTTCCCCGACTTCCAGCGCGTGATTCCGAAGTCGCACAAGAACACGTTCCTGATCGGCCGCGAAGAATTGCAGCGTTCGCTGCAGCGTGCCGCCATCCTGACGTCGGACAAGTTCAAGGGCGTGCGTTGCCTGATCGAGCCAGGCCAGTTGAAGATCATGTCGACCAACGCCGACCAGGAAGAAGCGCAGGAAGAACTGGAAATTGCCTATCAGGGCGACAGCGTGGACATCGGTTTCAACGTCACGTATCTGCTCGACGTGCTCGCGAACCTGAAGATCGACATGCTGCAGGTGAGCCTCGGCGACGCTAGCTCAAGCGCCCTGATCACGATTCCCGAGAACGACGAATTCAAATATGTGGTGATGCCAATGCGCATCTGACGCGGCCAAAACTAAAAACATTCCAAGGGGCGCATTGCCCCTTTGGCATTTTTAAGGTGTTTCGAAAAGTCCCGCGCAGCAACCCCGTAGCGACCCAGTAGCGACCCAGTAGTGACGCAGAACCGGAAAAAAACCCATGACTGAAAACCCAATTTCGCAACCCGACAACGCTTATGGCGCATCCTCCATCCAGATCCTCGAAGGTCTGGAGGCGGTCCGCAAGAGGCCGGGTATGTATATCGGCGATACGTCGGATGGCACGGGTCTGCACCACCTCGTTTTCGAAGTGCTGGACAACTCGATCGACGAAGCGCTCGCCGGCCATTGCAACGACATCCACGTCACCATTCACGCCGATAACTCCATCTCCGTGACCGACAACGGCCGCGGCGTGCCGACGGGACTGAAGCTTGACGACAAGCACGATCCGAAGCGCAGCGCCGCCGAGATCGTGATGACCGAGCTCCACGCGGGCGGCAAGTTCGACCAGAACAGCTACAAGGTGTCAGGGGGCCTGCACGGCGTGGGCGTGTCTTGCGTGAACGGCCTGTCCGAATGGCTGCGCCTCACTGTGCGCCGCGACGGCAAGAAGCACTTCATGGAGTTTCGCCAGGGTGTGGTGCAGAACCGCGAACTCGTGACCGAAGACGGCATTACGTACTCGCCCATGCCCATTGTGGGCGACACGGAAAATCGCGGCACCGAAGTGCATTTCATGCCCGACATCACCATTTTCGGCAACGTGGAATTCCACTACGACATCCTCGCCAAGCGTATGCGCGAATTGTCGTTCCTGAATAACGGCGTTCGGATCCGGCTGACCGACCAGCGCACCGGCAAGGAAGACGATTTCGCGTTTATCGGCGGCGTGAAGGGTTTTGTCGATTACATCAACAAGACCAAGCAGGTCCTGCATCCGACCGTGTTTCATGCGATTGGCGAGAAGGACAATGTCACGGTCGAAGTGGCCATGCAGTGGAACGACAGCTACAACGAAAGCGTGCTGTGCTTCACGAACAACATCCCCCAGCGCGACGGCGGCACGCACTTGACCGGCCTGCGCGCGGCCATGACGCGGGTGCTGAACAAGTACATCACCGATCACGAGATCGCGAAGAAAGCGAAGATCGAGACGAGCGGCGACGACATGCGCGAAGGGTTGTCGTGCGTGCTGTCGGTGAAGGTGCCGGAGCCGAAATTCAGCTCGCAGACGAAGGACAAGCTGGTGTCGTCGGAAGTGCGCGCGCCGGTGGAAGAAGTGGTCGCGAAGGCGCTGGAGGAGTTCCTGCAGGAAACGCCGAACGACGCGAAGATCATCACGAACAAGATTATTGATGCAGCGCGGGCCCGCGACGCCGCGCGTAAGGCGCGTGAAATGACGCGCCGTAAAGGCGTGCTCGACGGCGTTGGTTTGCCGGGCAAGCTGGCCGATTGCCAAGAGAAGGATCCGGCGAAGTCGGAGATCTATATTGTCGAGGGTGACTCGGCAGGCGGATCGGCGAAGCAAGGGCGTGACCGGAAGTTCCAGGCCATCCTGCCGCTGCGCGGCAAGGTGCTGAACGTGGAGCGCGCGCGCTTCGACAAGCTGATTTCGTCGGAGCAGATCGTGACGCTGGTCACGGCGCTCGGGACCGGGCTCGGCAAGGACGACTACAACCTCGAGAAGCTGCGTTATCACCGCATCATCATCATGACCGACGCGGACGTGGACGGTGCGCACATCCGTACGCTGCTGTTGACGTTCTTTTATCGGCAGATGCCGGAGATTGTGGAGCGCGGGTTTATCTATATCGCGCAACCGCCGCTTTTCAAGATCAAGGTGGGTAAGGACGAGCGGTATCTGAAGGACCAGTACGAGCTGAACCAGCATATGTTGAAGCTGGCATTGCAGGGTTCGGAGCTGACGCCGGCTGAAGGCGCTACACCGATCAGCGGCGACGCGCTTGGCGAGCTTGCCCGTGCGTATTTGCTTGCGCAAGCGGTGGTGGATCGCGTCAGCCGGTTCTACGACGTGACCGCGCTGGAAGCGGTGATGGACGGCATTGTGCTGGACTTGTCGACGGAGGAAGCGGCGGCAGCTTCGGCAGCGGCTTTGCAGGCGGCTTTGCGTGCCGATCCTTTGAAGCCGGAGGTGACGGTCGAACCGGCCTATGACCCGGTGCGCGAGATCCGGTCGTTGCATATCAATCGCCGGCACCACGGCAACGTGAAGGTTTCGGTTATCGATGAAGACTTCCAGTTGACCGCGGACTACAAGCAATTGCAGACAACCGCGAATACGTTCAAGGGCTTGATCGGGCCGGGCGCGTTGATCAAGCGCGGCGAGCGGTCGATGGCGGTGACCGACTTCAAGAGCGCGATGAAGTGGTTGATCGCGGACGCGGAGCGTAACGTGAGCAAGCAGCGGTACAAGGGTTTGGGCGAGATGAATCCTTCGCAGTTGTGGGAAACGACGATGGACCCGACCGTGCGCCGGTTGTTGCGGGTTCAGATCGAAGACGCGATTGCGGCCGATGGAATCTTTACTACGCTGATGGGCGATGATGTTGAACCGCGACGCGCGTTTATTGAGTCGAACGCGTTGATAGCGGGGAATATTGACGTTTGAGATTGTGGCTATCGTAGGGCGCCAGAGTAATTGCGACTGGCGCCACAGTTCTGCGACTGACGGGCGTTAGTTGTTGCGACTGACCTATACGAACGGGGTGGTCTCGTTTTAAGAGCGTTGCCCTCCAACTCTTGATCCGTAGGTCGACAGCTCGAATCTGTCACGCTCCACCATCGATATCAAGCACTTAGCCCGGTCATCGCGACTGGGCTTTTTGTTGTGTGCTCTCGCGTGCCGCGCACCCGCACCCGCACCCGCGACTGATCGCGACAATCGATCTACTGCTCGGCGACAACAGCGCGCTGGACAGCGGCGCGATTTATTTTGCTACGACGACGCGCCTCTTTCCGGATGGGACCAACGAGCCCCCATCTGCAACGGAACCCAACGCGCGCTGTTTACGAACAACCCGCGCTTTCCGCATAGTACCGATTCGGTGCGGGAAAGACGCCGGTCATCACTTCGATCAGGAATGGCCCGTCGTATCGCGACGCTTCGCTCAGCACATCTTCCAGATCATCGAGGCGCTCGACCATGCGCGCCGCCACTCCGAGCGAAGATGCAAAGGCTGTCCAATCATGGCGAGGGAGCTTGGTGAATTGCTCCGAAATCGATCCGTTGCTGATCGCGTCGATATGGATTGCGCCATGCGCAGAGTTATTCAACACGACGTAAATCATCCTGACCCCGTAGCGCGCGGCGGTCTGAATCTCCATTCCGTGCATCAGCATGCATCCGTCACCAGTCACGACGATACATGGGCGCTTTGGGGCTGCAAGCTTGATGCCGATCCCGGCGGCGATTGCCCAACCCATCGGCGCGAGGGAGCTGGACGAAAAGTAGTTGGCCATGCCCGACGAAAGCCAGTAATGCGCCATGAAGATACGGTGGGCGCCGGAATCCACGACGACGTTACTGTCCTTCGGCAGTAGTTGGCACAAGCGCTTCACTACGTCTCCCGGATAGAGCGATCGATCGCCGCGCGAAACCCGATCACTCACTCGCTCGAATTGATGGTCGTACAACGGGGTTTGGTTGACCTCGGCGACCCACGCTTTTCTTGTTTCAAGCACCTTCACGAAGTCGGCGCGGCTGTCCGTATCCGTCTGGGACAGCACACGGAATGTGGCGCCAATCCCGGAGAAAATTCTGCCGTGCGCGACGTGCCCCATTGCGGGCGGGTCGAAGCTGTCGTCGAAGATGATCAACTCTTTCCCGGCAGCCAGCTTCTTACTCCAATTCATGCTGTCGCGCTGGTTCAAGTCGCTGCCAAACACGACAAGGGCGTCGAGCGCGTCCGAATTGATCACGTGAACGGCCCGCGAGTGGCTGGAGAATCCGTAAATGCCGAGAGCAAGGACATGATCCTCGGGAAACGCGCCCTTTCCCGATAGTGTGGTCGCGACGGGAATGTGAAATTTTTCGGCGACCTCGAGCAGGTCCCTTGCGGTTTCCGTGTCATTGCCGCGACTTCCGATCAGGAAAGCGACTTTCTTCGATTTGAGGAGATACTGATTGCACAAGGCATCCAACGCCGCGCGATTCGCGGGGACTTCGCACACATTGAATTCGCCATGATCGTACAGCCGCCTTGCTACGTCCTGACCGGATGCAACTTCCTGCTTTTGAACATCAATAGGAATGCTGATGAAAGACCGCGCTCGGTGCATCCAGTTCAACCCATCCGTCGCACGGCGCATTTCAGCTTGAATATTTTCCTTGTTCTTTAGCTCGATGACATTTTCCACCAGGTTTCTCACCACGCCGCTTTCGAAAATGCCACTCAGCGTAGCGTCCTGGAACGCGCCTTTCCCTTCTGCGCGCGACGAGACACCTCCGGCAATATAGAGCATGGGAATCTGGTCTGCGTGAGCGGCCGCCATGCCCGGCACGAAGTTCATGGTGCCGGGTCCGGAAATCCCTATGCATACGCCGAATTTTCGGCTGGCCCGAGCATAACCATCGGCCATGAAGGCACTGCCAGTCTCATGGGCGCCGACGATTGCGCGAATCGACGACGACTCGTCGATTGCCTCCAGCAACGGGTAGATCAACTTCCCCGGGACCAGGAAGACATGGTCGATCTTCGCGGACTCCAACGACTTCACGACTGTTTTCGATACACTGAATGGAGCGGGTGATCCCATAGTTTCGAGTACGATCTGAGCAGAAACTGTCAATTGGATCTCACCATCTCTCATCCGGTCGTCGCGTGCAGCCCTCGCAACGGCGACAAGACGAAACCGGCGGCAACCGGCGTGTGGAGACGGCGAGACGGCCTTGAGTGCGCTGCAAACCAACTGCAGTCGCGTCTCGCGCTGCTTCATCGTGCCCGCTTGATCAACGGGCCCGTGTCTCCATCCATGAGTGCTCTTCTTCTGCTATGACGTGTTCAGAATGTCTGCCAGTCCGACGCGCCATTGGCGCCGGTCGCGCCCACCGTGCTCCTGCCAGCGACAAGGGCTGGAGGCTTCCCGAGTTTTGTCGACATCGCAGGCGAAGATGCGTGAAATTTCGGCGCCGTCCGGTGCGGTTCTTTTCGAGGCGTATCCGCTCGTAACACGGATACCCGCCTGTCGTGGACCTTGAAGAAGGCAACCGCTTCACGCAGGCTTTGGGCCTGCTGCGCCATCGACTGGGCCGCTCCCGAAGCTTCTTCCACCAGTGCGGCATTTTGCTGGGTTACCTGGTCCATCTGGTTGACCGCCTGATTTACCTGCTCGATTCCGCCGCTCTGCTCTACCGACGCCGACGAGATTTCGCCCACGATGTCCGTCACACGTTTCACCGACTCGACTATCTCCTTGATCGCACCGCCAGCCTGCTCGACAAGAGTCGAGCCCGCTTCCACCCGGTTAACCGAGACGGCGATCAATTCCTTGATTTCCTTTGCTGCCGTGGCGCTGCGTTGCGCGAGCGTGCGCACTTCACCGGCCACGACGGCAAATCCACGTCCTTGTTCGCCAGCACGAGCCGCCTCGACCGCCGCGTTGAGGGCGAGAATGTTGGTCTGGAAAGCAATACCCTCGATCACGCTGATGATCTCGGACATTTTGGTCGAACTTGCAAAAATCTCGTGCATCGTCTCAACCATCCGCCCGACGATTTCACCGCCTTGCTGCGCGACGCCTGAGGCCGTGGCGGCGAGCGTAGCTGCCTGCTTCGAGTTGTCGGCGTTGTGACGGACCGCAGCAGTCAGTTGTTCCATGCTCGAGGCAGTTTCCTCCAGCGATGCCGCCTGCTGTTCTGTACGACTCGACAGATCCAGATTACCTTGCGCGATCTGCGCACTCGCAGTCGCCACACTTTCGGCGTTCTCGCGTACATCCGAGACGACCCGCAACAGCGCATCGCGCATTGCCTTCAGCGATGCCATCAGGCTGCTCGTGTCGCCAGGCCGGAGGTCGATGCTTACGCTGAGATCGCCGGCGGCCACGTTTCTCGCCAAGTCGGCCGCTGTCGCAGGCTCTGTTCCAAGCTGTCGTGTCAGACTTCGCGTCAAGTAGGCGCCTAGCCCCAAACCAGTCAACACAGACAGGACCACCAGAACAAGCATCAGATTGCGGCTTTGGTCGTACACCTTCTCATTAGACTCAGCCGCATTTTGTGCGTCGCCCTGTTTCAGAACAACCAGGGCGCTCATCAGGACCAAGGTCTTGAAACCCTTGTGGTGATATTCGTTCAACAGGTAATCAGTCAGGCCGTCTCGATCCTCTAGCGCAGCTGCGTTAATCCTCCCTTTCATTTCATTGAAGGCCTGCGTGTAATCCTGCCAGTTCTGATCGAGATCGGTAAAGGTAGCCTTCCCTTTATCGGTGTAGACGAGGGGTTCCGCTTGATTGAGGTGCTCGCGCGCCGAGGCGAGGGCTTTTTCAGCTGCATCCAGCGATGCAGTCCGCTGCTCAGCAGTGGAAGCCAGAATGGCGTTGCGTAAATATGTGCCGGTCCTCAGCACATCGGCGTTCGCCTGCTGGATCAGGTTAAGCCCCACGAGATCCAACCGATAGGTCGTATCTGCATTTGCGCTAACCTGCGCCATGTTGTGGAGGCCGATCCCGCTGACGATGGCGCTGATGACGGATATCAGGGTGAAAGCACTGATTAGTTTGGCGCCGAGTTTTATATTGCCGAAATTCATAGTTCGCTGTGACAAGGTGAAAGAGCCGGAACAGATTGACAGCGCTGGCCGCAATGTACTTCGCGCAACCTGCCTCTTGGCGCGTATAAGTGCCTCATGTAGGGGTTAACGACAGTAAGAAGAAAATCTTCATACAAATAAATGCTTACATCATCTTGCGGGTACGCGAAACCTGAACTGGAGTGACGTACCCAGCAATTCGAGCGGCGGGCGGGCGCCAACAGGCCGAGCCGCCCTCACAAGGCGTCGTCCAGATGGCTCAGAACCGCGGATTTATTGCTTTCACTGAATAGGTAATTCTGGTCGCACTAACTTCGGCACGTCTGTAGCCCAGTCTCACCAATTGGGACAGAGGTCGACCAGCTTTGTGGCGCGGCCCCTTGCAAGAAGTTGATTCTCCGGGAAGTGCGGGCGCGCTTGGTATGGCACCCTACCTATCTTGAGATAGTCGGCAGCACGATCAACAGCTTGCTTGGAAAAAGCCAGTCACATCTTTAAATGCGACTGGCTTTTTGTTTTTGGGCGATGGCATAGGTACGATCCAGACCGAAGCCCTCCAGGTGAGGAGGAGGCGCTTTCACAATGACTCACGGGGAGGAATTCCTTATCCCCGGTGTTTCTTCAGACTTGGCATCAAGCACCGCTTTCGTTGCCCTCTCGATCGCCTCGAACACCGCCTCCGGCACCACTCCCGCGAACTGTTTGCGGCGGTTTTTCGAGACCACACCGCCGTTGTCCAGACACATCATCACAAGCGTCGAGAGCGCACTGCCGCGCACATCGAAGCGTTCATTCACGACGCGAAGCACCGTGTCGTAATGGCGAAGAAACTGTGTCTCGCGCCGCAACTCGACTTCAAGGGCTTCGTCCGCCATTCGCAGGACGAATTCAACCGCTGGCGTGGCGTCCCAGTACCGGTACATGGACGGACTGCCAAGAAACTCGAACTCAAAGTTTGCGTCGTCGATCCAGAGGACTCGCCAATGCTCGCGCAGCGGCTTCGAAAAATCCTGGAGTGCTTCCAGGTACTGCAGTTCATGGCGCTTCATCGCGATTGATACGGGAAGCAATAGTCCATGTTGAAGTTTCCCGGAAGAACACAGCGCCTGATGGATGAGAAAGCGTGAAAGCCTGCCGTTGCCATCCATGAAGGGGTGAAGAAACACGAAGCCAAACGAAGAAATACTTGCCGCGACGATTGGGTCAATCTGGGTCGGGGCGGCGTTCGCAAACGCCAGCCATGCGTCCATCAACTCAGGCAGCATGTGGGGGGGAGGGGGGACATACGTCACCCCGGCCGCACCTCGAAGGCCGTTTTGCAGATGATTTTGCTGGCTCCGGTATCCTGCGGCCTGATCGAGCGGATTGGTAACGCAGATGTTCTGCAACTCGACCAGATAGTCCTCGTTCAACGGATGACGCTCGTGGGCCTGCCGCAAAAGCGCCACGAAGCGGCGTGCCTTGTCTTCGGTGGGGGACTCTTTCTCAATGGCGAACGAATCCTGCGTTTCGTGAAGATAGGCCCAGTTGATCGCCCGATCCATCATCTCAGCTGGCAGTGACGCCATGAATTCCTGGGCGCGGCCAAGAATGTCGGAATCGAGGAGGCTGACGACCGCCGGTGTTCTTTCGACCGTTGCACAATAGCGCAAAGATCCGAGGCCGTTGAAATCGACGCGCCAACGCGCATTGCGGACCGAGGGGCCGGTTATGTAACGCTTCGGGTCGAAGAGTCCGACGGCTGCACCGCCAACCGCGGGAGCGTCGGGTAGCTGGTCGCCAGTGAACGATTCCCAGAGAAAGCACGCTTTTCGGATGAAAATACCATTTGGTGCCCGCTTTAGTGCCGCGATCAGAATGTCGCCGCTGATCGCCGGCAATGCTTGCGCGAGAATGCCAAGGTTGGTGCCTTCGTGTTTCAGCGCGAACAGGAGATGCTCAAGGTAGGCGTCGTCGCGCGGCGCAATATGCTGTGGCACCGCTAGGCATCCGTTGATCTCCGTCAAACGGGTAACGGGCTTCACAAGCGCCGGCCGTCGCGGTGCTTGTGCGCCCGCGTTCAGCTTCTGGTGTAAGTATTGATAGCCAACAGCCGTCATCCTGGCTCCACAAAAAATTGCAAAACGCCGGGGGTGCGTGCAGATTTTCTTATTCAACTACAGATTTTCTTACGATTCGGCCTGTTGTGTCATTTTTTCTTACTTGGATAAATCAAAGATCATAAAACCCAGTGACGCCGCAGATTTTCTTATCCGCGCGCAGATTTTCTTACGATTTTACCTTTTTCCACAGATTTTCTTACGACGGGCCGAAACTTGCGGGTCCGCTGTTTCAGTACCCGTCGGCCTCTCGTAGATCAACCGAAGCCAAGTCACTTGCGAGTCCGCGCGACGGCCATCTCCCACGATTTTGCCCCGCGAAATTGTGAAAAACGATCTCAAGCGTCGGCAATGGGCACCGCGCCGTTTAAAGTCCACGGTTACCTCCGAGCGGTTCGGCGCTGCGGCACAAAAGCGTGCGTACGAACAATGCCCGTTCGCTAAATAGCCGATAAAACGCCATAGCTCGACCCAATTTTCAACAAGCGAAACAATCCGGCGGCATGCGCCAGCCCCCCGCAGCCGTGCAAGCGCGGTTCGCGGGAATCGCGAAACAGTTCCAGGCGGCGTACGCGGCCGGGGATTATCAAAGCGGTGCGAAATTTGCCGAAGAAGCGCTTCGAATCACACCGGACAACATGGTGATCTTGTCGGACTACGCGTTGTGCCTCATGCGTAACAAAGCCTACGACCAGGCGTACAAGGTCTACATGGGCGTCCACAACGCGTCGGCGAGCAAGCGCAAGCTGGCGTCGGTGACGTGGCTCGATGGCTCGGTGGAAGTCTGCGGCTGGCTGGGCAAGACCGAAGAAATGCGCGAGTACGCACTGCGTTCACTACGCGCCTCCGATGCCAAATACGGCGTCCCGATTCCCGATCACGCACCGCCCGCATTCAACCCGGCAAACCCTGCTGAGAACGTGATTGCCTACTCATTGTTCGGATCGAATCCGCGCTATTGCGAGCCCGCCGTCATGAACGCTGAAATGACGCGTGACGTTTTCAAGGGTTGGACATGCCGTGTATATCTGGACGCTACCGTCCCGGATCACGTTCAGCGAAGGCTCAGGGAAGCCGGCACCGAAGTCGTTTTCATGGACAGCGATTCGGGCGTTCATCCGCTGATGTGGCGTTTCCTGGTCGTCGACGATTCCAGCGTCAAGCGCTTCCTTCTCCGCGATGCCGACGCACTCCTTTCCGAGCGCGAATACGCTGCAGTACGGGAGTGGGTCGAAAGCCCGCACTACTTTCACATCATCCGCGACTACTTCACCCATACGGATTTGATGCTCGCCGGCTTATGGGGCGGGCGCGCAGGTGTCTTGCATAACGCGATTGAATCGATGCAGCAATTCGCTGCGACGAATGCGGATAGCGGCCGTTTTATCGACCAGCATTATCTGCGTGAAAACGTGTGGCCGACGTTGCGCAACAGTGTCCCGTCTCACGACGATCTGTTCGGTTTCCACGATGCCAAACAGTTCCCGCCGCATGCGCCGAATCGACGCAATACGGATAATTTCCACATCGGCAGCAATACAAGCTATCAAGCGATAGGCGGCCAAAGTGCGCTGCCGCAAGGCGCTGCGCAACGGTTGATTTTCAGCTCGCCAGACGGCAAGCCGTTGTTCGATTACCGGACCGCCGTGCAGAAAGGCGAATGGCGCCTGGACATGCCGTTCTTTGTGGTCGAGAAGATTGCGTCACAGGAAATCGTGGTACGTCGAGAGGAATAACGGCCTGTCATGCGCCTACCACTTCCACCGTCGAAAAGCCGATCCCTACGCTTTTCGCTACTCTGATCTGCAATGGAATGCGCTCCTTGAGCGCTTCCACGTGGCTGATCACGCCGATCATCTTGCCGCTTGCGTTCAACGAATCAAGCGCGTTGAGCGCAATCTCCAGCGTCTCACCGTCCAGCGTGCCGAACCCTTCGTCGAGGAACAGGGAGTCGATCGACGTCTTGAAACTCACCAGGTCCGACAAAGCCAGCGCCAACGCAAGACTGACCAGGAAGCTCTCGCCGCCCGACAACGTGCGTGTATCGCGCGCGACATCGCCTTGCCACATATCGAGCACTTCCATCTCGAGATCGCCCGCGAGCTTGCGATTCAATTGATAGCGCCCATGCAGCTGCGTGAGTTGTCGGTTCGCGAGATAGATCAGGTGATCGAGCGTCAGGCCTTGGGCAAACTTTCGATACTTCGCGCCATCGGCGGAACCGATCAGACTGCTCAAGCGTTGCCACAAGTCGTAGCGTGCGCGTTGAGCATCAATCTGTTGATACAGCGCCTGCTTTTCCACGCGCAAGCGATCGTCGTTCTTGAGTGTCGCTCGAAGCTCGCCTTGTGTCTCGCTGAGGGTCTTCGACGTTGCCAGCATGTCGTCGAGCGTACGTAGCAGGGCGTCAGCATCCAGCTCGCTCTTCGGCTCTTTCAATAATTCCGCGCGACGGTTTTCCGCGGTCGTGCGCAGCGTATGAACCGTTGTGCGCAGTTCATCTAGTTCGCGTTTCACCGTTTGCAAGCGGTCCCGTTCTTCGTAGGAGAGAAGCGCTTCTTTAAACACCGGCTCATTCGCGAAGACACTCTTGGCTAACGCTTCGATCCACGTCGCCGATGTTTTCTCCGCGCGTTCCTTCTCTTCGTTCAAGCGCATAGTCAACGTGCGCTCGGTGCCTTCGAGCAGGCTGGCTTTATCGCGTGCGGTTTCGTACCGTTGTATTGCCGATAAAAACGCAGCATCCGGATCTGCGGTCGTGGCAACAGCTTCGGCTTCCAACTCCGCATAATCTTTCTCGCAATCGACCCATCGCGCGGACCACTTTGCGGCTTCAACTAAAGCAGCATCGCACGAGTGCCGCGCGCGATCGGCTCGCTGCGTCAACGCGCGAATTTGCTCCGACGCCTTCTGCCACGCCTTCCATTCTGCTTCGCGCTCCATGAGCCATTGCTGCCAATGTATCCAGGTATCGGGCCGCGCATAGCCAACAGACGTCACTGATTCATCAAGCGTTTGCTCTCGCTTGAGCAACGCGGATTGCAACGCGCCTGATTGATCAGCGGCTTCCTTCAAGGACTTTTCTGCCGCGCTGTGTCCTTGTTCCAGCAGCTTAAGTGCGTGTTGGAGGTCGAGCGCCGTTCGCTCTGCCGTATGCCGGGCAGTTTCGTGCTGCTTGATTACCGCAATCTGTTGATCGACCGCTGCAACGGTTTCCTGCGCCAGCTTCAACGTCGATGCGTGGGCCCGCACGAGCGCATCGAGTTCGTCACGCTCAACGGCTCCGAGTCCAAGCTCGACGCACAGCTTTCGCCAGCTCTCCGTGTGGCGCGCTTCGTCTTCAAGCCACGTGCTGATACGCGTCCCAAGCGCCTTGATCTCCGCGCTCGACGCCGCGATAGCGACATCGGTCGCCAGGGCTTCCTTGCTTTTGTTCTGCAACGCGAGCTGTTTGTCCTTCAACGCCTGCTCGGTCGACGAAACATCGAGCTCGGCATACGCGGTGATGGACGGATGTTCCGTCGATCCGCACAGCGGGCACGCTTCGCCGGGCTGCAACGCAGCGCGATGCCCGGCAAGATCGAGAATGCGCTGCTCCTGATGCAGCAATTTGCGTTTGTCTTCCACTTGCTCGGTAAGCGTCGCCACGTCTTTCGCAAGAAGATCGCGTTGCCCGTTCAGCGACGCGAGCGATGCATTTTTCCGAGCCAGTTCATCACGGTCAAGGGCGGCTTGCCGGGTTCCGCGTGTAACCGTTTCGCGGATCTCCGCCAGCTTGCCGAATAAATGATGCTGCTCGCCAAGACGCTGGCAACGCGTCTTCAATGCCGCTTCATCCTCGCTGCCCAGCACGCTCGAAAGCTTTTCACGCTGCTCGCTTTCCGTCTTGCGTGCGAGTTCCGCTGCTGCCACGGCGTCACGTACGGCAATCTGTTTGGCATTGATCTCGCGTGTCTGCTTATCGATCTCACCACTCAATTCTTTTTGCTTAGCGGCGTTCGCCTCGATGTCACCTAGCGTCTGCTGGCGCGCGGCGAATTGCTGTTGCCACAACACGATCTGCTCGCCGAGCTTGCTTCGATGCGGATGTTCATCGAGTGCGGATTGAACCGCTTTGGTTTCCCGTAACACGCCATTCAGCGAGTCTTCCCGGATTTCGACGATTCGTCGGCTGGTCGATGATGCCGAGCGCAGACCACGCGCTGCATCGAGCGAAGCGGCGCGCTTTTCGTCTTTTGACACCACCAGTTGACGCGACGTTTCCGCAAGTCTGTCACGCGCAGAAAGCATCGCCGTATGATCGGCGCGCAGCTTTTCGGCAGGCTCACTTGCGGCGAGACGATCGAGCGAAGGCCTGGCCTCGGCGATCTTCACGTCTGCCTGCCGCTGGTTAGCCAGCGCCTGTTCAAGCTGCGTTTCCGCTTCCGATAACGCGAGGCGCCAAGCCCGCATGGCGCGTGTCGCCTCGATCTGTTTGCCGAGCGCGGTTTCCTGCGCGGCAAGGCCGATGCATTGCTGCTGCAACTCAGTCCGCTGCTCTTCAGTCAGCAACTGGACCCCATCGGCGCGCACGAGGAGCGTATCCAGCGCAAGCTTTTCATTGCGCGTCCGCTCGAATACGTTCTGCGAAATCGTGCCGTAGATATCGGTGCCGGTGAGCTCTTCCAGCAATTCGGCGCGTTCGTTCGCCTTCGCTTCAAGGAACGCGGCGAAGCCACCTTGCGCGAGCATCATCGACTTCGTGAAGCGGCCGAAATCCAGCCCGGTGATGCTTTCTACAAGCCGAAGCTTGTCCACGATCCGCTCGGTCACGATCGTGCCATCCAGACGCGCGAGTTCCACCTTGGGCGCTTGCAGATTCCCATCGGCTTTATCGCGTGCGCGACGCTGGCTCCAGAACGCCCGATACCCCTCGCCCTTCACCTCGAACTCCACTTCCGCAAGACATTCGAACGTGTGCCGCGTCATCAGCTCGTTCGTCCCTTGCGAGACCGTGTCCATGCGTGGCGTGCGGTGATAGAGCGCCAGGCAGATCGCATCGAGCAACGTGGTTTTGCCCGCGCCGGTCGGGCCGGTAATTGCGAACAAGCCGTTATCGCGAAACGGCGGTTGGCTGAAGTCGATTTTCCACTCGCCCTTCAGCGAATTCAGATTCCGCAGACGCAATGACAGGATCTTCATGCTGCGTCCGCCTCGCCAATCTCCGCTACAACCTCGCGATACATCGACAAAAGCTGCGACCGCGTTTCCTCATCGATGGTTTCCGTTTGCAGGCGGCGCGCGAATACGTCATCGGGCGTGAGTTCGTTCAAAGTTTCCTTGGCTTGGCGACGCAGCGTGTTGGAAGCCGAAGAACGCTCGCGACGAATGCGCAGTACTTCCACCGGCAGGTCTTCGGTGATCTTCTGGATACGCGACTGGAGATCGCTGAGGTAGTCATCGGCGGAGATCACGATTTCGAGCCACACGGTCTCGCCTTCGATCGCGTGAGAGGCAGCCGCCGAGACCGCGGCCTCGAGCTCTTTCAACGATCCTTTCACCGATAACAACGGCTGAAAGCACGGCACCTCGAGCACGGTCACGCGCTCAAGGCCGTTCGTCGAAACATCTACAAGCAGCATCTCTTTCTGTTGCCGCGCCTCATCGAAACTCAGTGGAATTGGCGATCCACTGTAGCGAATGTGCTCGAACCCGCCTACTTTCTGCGGCCGATGAATGTGCCCGAGCGCGATGTAATCGGCGGCGGGAAACGCGCTCGTTGGAAAGGCTTCCAGCGCGCCCACATAAATCTCCCGCACCGATTCACTCGCGCTCGCGCCGACTGTCGTCAAATGACCGGTCGCGATAATCGGCAAGCGCGCGCCAAGCTCAACGCGCTTTTGCTCGGCCAGCGCGAACAGCGCCTGATAATGCGCGTGAATCGCATCTTGCAGCGACTCCTGTTTGTCGCGCGCGCTCTGTCCCGCAATGCTCTGCAACACATCGCGCGGACGGATAAACGGGATGGCGCAGACAATCGCGCCGGGTTTTCCGTCACGCGTGGTGAGCACACGAACCTGCTCGTTCGGATCGTCCTGCACGGAGGGAATGACAACGGTATTCAACGCCGTCAGCAAGTTGCGCGACTCCTCCAGCACGGCAACGGAATCGTGGTTTCCCGCCAGCAGCGTCAATCCGACGCCTGCGTCGCGTAGCGCAAGGATCAGGGTGTAATACAGCTCGCGGGCGTAGCTCGGCGGCGCGCCGGTATCGAATATGTCGCCGGCTATCAGCACCGAATCCACCGCGTGCAGCCGAGTCTGCTCGACCAGCCACGCAATGAGTTTTTGATGTTCGGCCTGGCGTGAATGCCCAAGAAAGTACTGGCCGAGGTGCCAGTCCGAGGTGTGCAGGATTCGCATCGGAGAGTAGGGTTGAAGGCGTTGCCGCGCATCGTTTTAGTGGCTGCCAGTTTAGCCGATCGACTCGCCAAAGACGGTGGCCTTGCCGGGCAAGGCCCCGGAAAATGCCGCAAAACGAGGCAATTGCGCCGTGTACGCGTACACTTCGGCTTCTAATTGCGCGGAAACAGCGTGCGTCGGCCTTGCCGGTGCCCTTTTCACGCCGCAACCCCATCAATTACGCTCAAATCAATCATGTTTATCTGCCGAAACCAGCCGTGCGGCGCCGAATGGCAACTCGCCGACGTGCTTATAAAGAACGAAGGCCAGGGCCTGATGTTCCGCTGCCCCATGTGCGGCGCGCGCAACAAGGTGCTGCGTCACGACGCGCCCGACGGCACCATCACCTATGAGCAGGACAATTCGGTCCCGCCGAAACCTGCCGCGAAGTAATCCCATGACCACGCCTACCTCTTTCAGCGCCCTGCCGCTTTCGCCGGCCATGCTGGCGAACCTCGAACAACTCGGTTATCTCACGATGACCCCGATCCAGGCCGCCAGCCTGCCGATCGCGCTTGCAGGCCACGACCTCATCGCGCAGGCAAAGACGGGCAGCGGCAAGACGGCCGCGTTCGCGTTGCCGCTGCTCGCGAAAATCGATCCGCGGCTTTTCTCCGTTCAGGCGCTGGTGTTATGCCCGACACGCGAACTCGCCGACCAGGTGACGCAGGAAATCCGTCGCATCGCGCGCGCGGAGGACAACATCAAGATCCTGACGCTGTGCGGCGGCTCGCCCATGCGTCCGCAGATCGCGAGCCTTGAACATGGCTGCCATATTGCCGTGGGAACACCGGGCCGGATCATGGATCACCTCGAACGCGGCACACTGCCGTTGACCGCGTTGAAGACGCTCGTCCTCGATGAAGCCGACCGCATGCTCGACATGGGTTTCTTCGATGACATCGTCGCCGTCGTCAAGCAATGTCCGAAGGATCGTCAGACGCTGCTGTTTTCCGCGACGTATCCGGAAGGCATCGCCAAGCTGAGCCAGCAATTCCTGCGCAAGCCGCAGGAAGTCAAGCTCACCGAGCAGCACACGAATTCGAAGATCAAGCAGCGCTTCTATGAAGTCCATGACAACGAGCGCCTGCACGCGGTGGGCCAGTTGCTGGATCACTATCAGCCGGTCAGTACGCTCGCGTTTTGCAACACGAAACAGCAATGCCGCGATCTGCTCGATGTATTGGTCGCGCAAGGTTTTAACGCGCTCGCGCTGCATGGCGAACTTGAACAACGCGAACGCGATCAGGTGCTCGTGCAGTTCGCCAACCGTAGTTGCTCGGTGCTGGTCGCGACCGACGTTGCTGCACGCGGGCTCGATATCGCGCAACTGGAAGCGGTGATCAACGTCGATGTCACGCCCGATCCCGAGATCCACGTGCACCGCATCGGCCGCACGGGACGCGCGGATCAGGAAGGCTGGGCGCTGAGTCTCGCGAGCATGGACGAGATGGGGCGCGTGGGCACGATTGAACAGGCGCAGAAGAAGGAAGTGGAGTGGCACAAGCTGAGCGAGCTGACGCCGGCGAAGCCGGGTCACCTTCAGCCGCCCATGGCGACGCTGCAGATTCTTGGCGGCCGCAAGGAAAAGATTCGTCCCGGCGATGTCCTCGGTGCGCTTACCGGCGATGCGGGTTTCGAAGGCTCGCAGATCGGCAAGATCAACGTGACGGACATGGTCACGTATGTGGCGGTTGCACGGGATATTGCGGATCGGGCGGTGAAGAAGCTGTCGGCGGGCAAGGTGAAGGGCAAGAAGGTGAAGGTGCGGCGGATTTAAGCGAAATTCATAGTCTCAACCGGTGAAACAAGGGATAGGAGGAGTCCGATAGCTGGAGGGGAAGGCAGCGCTTAGCATCGAGAGGTCATCCACTTTGCTGAATACGCCTGCCATGAATCAACTGACCGAACCGCTCGCAGCCGCTTTAGATCTCCATCAGGCAGGCCATATGGCCGACGCGGAACGCGGTTATCGGGCGATTCTTGCGGAACACCCCGATCACGTCGATGCATTGCATTACCTCGGTGTGGTGCTGCATCAGCGTGGTGACAATGAGCGCGCCGCGCAATTGCTCGACCGCGCGCTTGGCCTCGCACCACACGACACTGCATGCTGGAGCAACCGGGGCATGCTGGAGCAACCGCGGGCTGGTGGCAGCGGCGCTCGGTGATCTTCCGTATTCCGTGCAGTGCTACGAACAGGCGCTCGCCCTCGATCCGGCTTTCGCCAATGCACGCAACAATCTTGGCACCGCGCTACAAAAGCTGGGCCGCTTCGACGAAGCCATTCAACAGCACGAGACCTTGCTCGCTCAAGATCCCGATTTCATCGACGCCCGATTGAACCTTGGCGCGACGTTCGCTTCCGCGAAGCGTTACGACGAAGCGTTGGCTACGTACCGTGACGTGCTTCGCCGCCATCCCCGCAGCTTCGAAGCCCATTTCGGCGAAGGCGACGCACTGCGCGAACTGAAGCGCTTTGACGAAGCGGTCGCCAGCTTGCATCGGGCATTGGCGCTTAAGCCCGGTCACTTCGAGGCGAACGTGAATCTCGGCACCACGCTGGGTCTTTTCGGGAAGTTCGTGGAGGCGGAGGCGCAGTATCGCCGGGCGCTGACCCTGCGCGACGATCCGCAGATTCACGTGTGCGTGGGCGCGACTATCGGCTCGCAAGGCGGCCGTTTCGAGGAGGAGGAGCCGTAATACCGGCACGCACTGACGCTCGCCCCTGACCACGCCGATGCGCAGCACAATCTCGAGTTGCTGCAGTTACGGCGCGGCAACTTCAAGGACGGCTGGGCGCTGCACGAAGTGCGCTGGCGCTCGAGCAAATACACGCCGATAAACATCCCCGGTCTGCCGGAATGGCGCGGGGAATCGCTGCAAGGCAAGACGCTGCTGGTTGTCGGTGAAAAAGGTCACGGCGACATGATGCAATTCGCGCGTTACGTGCCGGTGCTCGCACAGATGGGCGCGACCGTCGATATGTGGGTACCCGAGAACATCGTGGAGCTGATCCAGAGCGTGCGCGGCGTGCGCCGGGCGCTTAAACATGGCCCGATCAACGAATACGATTTCTGGACGCCGTCAATGAGCGTTCCACATCGTGTGGCTCATCTCGTTCCCGGCATCCTCACCGACACGCCCTATATGAGCGTCAGCGCGAAGCGGATTGGCTCGTGGCCGGCGCGTGTGAAAAAACTGGCGGGCGCTCGCAGGAAGAATTGGCATTGTATGGGCGGGCAGTCCGACATTCGGCAACGACCAATTCCGCTCCATGCCGTTCGCCGCGTGGTCACCGTTCTCGGAGGTGGCGAACACCGAGTGGTTTTCGTTGCAGAAGGGGGCGGCACGCAACCAGCTTTCGCAGCTCGGTTGCGCGTTGAAGCCCCACGACCTGACCGACGACATCCACGATTTCGCCGATACCGCCGCGCTGATCAAGCAACTCGATCTGGTGATCTCGGTGGATACGTCGGTTGCCCATCTGGCGGGTGCCCTTGGCAAACCCGTGTGGGTGTTCCTGCCGGCGAGTTACGACTGGCGCTGGATGCTCGATCGCGACGACAGCCCGTGGTATTCCGGCATGCGTTTGTTCAAGCAGACCACGCTCGGCGACTGGGCTGAGCCCGTGGCGCGGGCGAAAGCGGCGCTGATGGGCAACGAACCTTAATCGCCGCTTACTTCTCCGCTGTCTGCATCGACTCGATGGGTTTATCGCGGGTAATCAGGCGCAAGCCGCTTGCAATACTGGCCACGCCCGCGAATCCGGCGCCAATCGCGAGCGCGAGCGTCGGACCGTGATGCCCGGCAATGCCAAAGCTCAGCGCGACCAGCGCTGCGCCAGTCGCCTGGCCGATCAGCCGAGCGGTTGCCACCACGCCGCTTGCGCCGCCGCTGCGTTCGCGCGGCGCGCTTGCCATCAGCGCTTTCAGATTGGGCGATTGGAAGAATCCAAACCCCGCACCGCATATGCCCATACGAATACAGATATCGAGCACATGGGGATGCGCCGGCATCAACGCTAGCGACGCCATGCCCGCGCACATGACCGCGAGCCCGACGCCGCCGAGCAACCCTGGTTGATGTCGATCCGATAAACGCCCGGCGACCGGCGCCAGCAAGGCCACCATCACCGACCATGGCGTCATCAGGAAGCCGGTTTCCACCTGGCTGCGTCCGAGCACGCTTTCGAAATAGAACGGCAGCGAGACGAACGCCAGCCCTTGCGCGGCGAATGAGCACACGGCGGTTGCCGTCGATAACGCGAACATCGGGCGCTTGAACAGATCGACGGGAAGCATCGGCGCCGGATGACCGCGTTCCCGACGCAGCATCAGCCCGCCCGCGAGCACCGTCACCGCGAGGGCGATAAGCACGATATGGGTGGGCGCGCGCTGCGCCGCTTCGCCAAGCGCGAACACCAGCGCGGCGAACGTGATCACGTTCAGTCCGGCCGCCACGCGGTCGAAGCCGTGCTTGGCGCGCGGCGTCTGCGGCAACGCCGGCCAGCCGATGATCAGCGCCAGCAGCCCCACGGGCAGGTTCACGGCAAACAGCCAGGGCCAGGGCCCGAGCGAGAGCACGATCGATGCGATCGTCGGCCCGATTGCGAACGATATCCCCACCACGAGCGCATTCAGCCCAAGCCCGCGCCCAAGCCGGTGATGCGGATAGATTGACCCGATCAGCGCCGTGTTGACGCTCATCACTGCACTTGCACCCACACCCTGCAACAGCCGCGCCGCAGTGAGCGACGGCAGCGACCACGACAGCGCGCATGTCAGCGACGCCACGAGGAACAGGATCAGCCCGCCCAGATAGATCTTCCTGTGTCCGACGATGCCGCCCAGCGCCGCGAACGGCAGCAGCGTGGCGACCATCGCGAGCTGATAAGCGTTGATGATCCAGACGGACGCGGCAGGCGCTGCGTGGAGATCGGCGGCGATCGCCGGGAGCGCGGTATTCGCGATGGCCGTATCGAGGGTGGCGAGCGAAACGGCGAGCAGGATTGCCGCCATGGCGCGACGCTGGAGCGCGGTCATGGGGCTATCGGCGGGAAGAGTGGTCTGGTCTGACACGGTTTTTAGGATTAGGCGTGATCGGCGATAGTCCGACACGATACGGGATCGTGGCGAAGCTCGCCGGGCACCCTCGCGGGAGCTTTCAAACAGGTGTCAGTACGGCCTCGCCGGCGAAGTGCCGAGTGGCGTTGTCGACGAACATCTGCACCGAGGCCGCCACTGCTTCCGGCGAGCGCCCGCCCACGTGGGGCGTCAGCACGACGCGCTCGGAGCCTGTCAGCAACGCCGGCGGCGCGGGTTCGCCTTCGTAGACATCGAGTCCCGCGCCGGCGATCACACCACGGTCGAGGGCATCTGCCAGAGCAGCGGTATCCACAACACTGCCGCGCGACACGTTCACCACATAGCCTTTTGAGCCGAGTGCGGCGAGCACGTTGGCGTCGATCAGATGTTTGGTCGATGCGCCGCCTGGCGTGGCGACCACGAGGTAATCAGCCCATTCGGCCAGCGCGATGACTGAATCGAAGTAGGTGTAGGCCGAGTCCGGTTGCGGGCGGCGATTGTGATAACCGACCTCAATATCGAAGCCTTGCGCTCGTTTAGCCACCTTCCTGCCGATATTGCCCAGCCCGATTACGCCCAGTTTTTTGCCCGAGAAGTTCGGCTGGAACGGCAGGTCGTCGCGCCAGACGCCGGCGCGGCATGCGCGGTCGAGCACGGGGATCTGGCGGACGACGCCAAGCAGCAGCGCGAAGGCGTGATCGGCGACGCAGTCGTCGTTGGTACCCGCGCCATTCACTACGGTGATGCCGCGCGCTTGCGCCGCATCGCGCGCGATGTTTTCGTAGCCCGCGCCTAACGCGCCGATCAGCTCGAGGTTCGGCAGTTTCGCGATGGACGCTGCATTGATGCCGATAGTGCCGTTTGTCAGAACCGCGCGGATTTCTTCGGCATGGCTGGTCAGGGCTTGATCGAGCGCGGGTTGATCGAGGGCTGTAATGACGTTGAAGGCACTGGTGATGGTGGTCTGGCTTTCAGGACGAAGCGGGACCACGACGAGGACGGTGGGGAGCATGGGCACAGGGTTGAAGGAGTGAAGGAGTGAAGGGCCAAGTTTCGCATTTTTTTGAGATGGTGTTGGGACGTCCCGGCTCTCTTCAAACGTCTCGGCACGTTGCCGCGCTCGCTAATATTGCGTTGCTACGGATCGTTCCATGTGTGGCTAATGCCCCGATCCCGTCACAGCAACTGATCGACTGCCTTCGCATTCGCCCAGATTCTCCCAGCTCGGCGCAGTACTTCCTTGCATGTCGTTTGACGAGCTGTGTGAGGCAGAGGAAATATCTTTTCCGGGCCGGGCGCATTAAGTTGATTCGTACGGGGATCCTTTTGACGATCCGCTATAGGAGCGCAGACGGCTCCGTTGATTTGATAAAATCAGATATATTATTTCGGATACCTTAGTTATGAAGAGCAAGCTGATGCTGTGCTGAATGCTCGTCTGAAGTTCCATGTGTGCGCCGTGAAGAGATGGAGCAGCATTGATTGGAGCGGGGATAGCCGTTTTGCATACGGCGACGTGCCCGCCCACGTCTACTCCAAACGGTGGTCTCGCTCGCGGCAAACCGAGCCGCCAAGCTATCACCTCCCACGCCAGCAGCAGCCGCCACCAAACCCGATCCCCACACCAACCGTCGGCGCCGCGTAATACGCGGGCGCATAGGCATATCCATATCCCGGCGCGGGGGCATACCCATAAGGCGGTGCGACGATACACCCCGAAAGGCCAACCGCTAGTCCCACGACAAGTAAGAGCTTGACCATGATTTTTCTCCCTGTTGCGGGTTAGAGGGATGGGACCGCGCCATTGTTCAGCGGGAATTGTGTCGCGTGTCGCGAGTTGGTATCGGGAAATTACACGCTGTCCGAACCAGGAATCTGCCCCCAATCGTAGATTAGGGTTTCCACCTAAAACGACAATAATCTCTTGCTTGCATCGCGCTTAATTTTCAGAGACGGCTTACCTACACTGGAATCACTGAACGCGAACAAGGTTGTTCGCGGCAAAACAAGATTCGGAGGTAAGTATCATGAAATCGCTCATTCAAGCCGTTGTAGTTGCCGCAGTGCTCGCCGTCCCGGCCGTGTCGTTTGCCCAGTCAAGTCAACAACCGCTGACCCGTGCTGAAGTGAAGGCGCAATTGATTCAGATTGAAAAGGCCGGTTACAACCCGGCGACCGCGAACGATTACGACTACCCAGCCAACATTCAAGCCGCAGAAGCTCGTGTTGCAGCCCAAAACGGCGGCACCAGCAGCTACGGTGGCGTGGCTAACGGTTCATCGGATTCCGGCAACGGTGTCCAATCTTCATTTGGCGACAACGTGCACTCGGTGTACATGGGCCATTAATCAGATAAATATCACGCGGTATGAAGGACGCCGGCGACGAACACGAATATGAGTCGTCCGGCAGCGTAACCCAAGCGCGCAGAACGCTTGCGTGCCTGAATAAAACTGAATTCGCACCTCCTCCAACGGGTTAATCCCGGTGGACTTGCCCAGCTCCCCTGTCTGGGCTTTTTTGCATTTTTCGATGATGCGTAAAAGGCAAGTTCCAGACGTCAGTAAAGACGGCGTTTACATTCTGAAAGGTTCGCATTTCAAAATGCGTGACCTAAAATGTAAGCAGTCCGTGACGCATTAAGGAGGCGGCTATGACTGAGTCGATGATCGGTTTTGTAGTGGGCCTTGCGGTCCTGATAGCGATTGCGGCTGTATTGGGCCGCCGGTATCGACGCGAACACCCGGAAGACGGCAGCGGATGGGTGCGTATGCGTGAATGGCTCGATGCCCACCACATGAGCTGGATGCACCATAAGCATTAATGCGTCACTAAAAAACAAAAAGCCCACTCGCAACGCGCAGTGGGCAAAGATGAAGAGAGTAGCGAATCGTCATGGCGCGGATGCGGAAGCCCCCAGTGGAGCGGTGCGCGGCGCACCGTCTTCAGTTGCTGCAGGCGGCTTCACCGCTCGCGGAGGCCTCCGTCCATCGACCTCTGCTTTTCCATATGCAATAGCAAACCGGCAGGCGTCGTCCGCTTCCGCGAAATGTCCCAGCACGCCGGACGCCCAGCGCGCACCGTTCGGTTTCGTGACAATGACCATTGACGCAAAACTGCCGCACTCGCCGGCCGCGAGGGGCATCAAAACATGATCGTTATAGTCGAGTGGAATGGCGTGCATTCGGTCTCCCCGTTAAACGAGTTTTCGATGGATGATTCTCCCGTGTCGGGGTAAACGTGGTTGTTAGTAATTGAAAAAAACGGAAACAACGCGTGCAAAAAGACCCGCATGCGCTGGGCAAGGCTGTGAACGCAGGTTCTGGTCGTGTCGGGTTTTTGCAAGCCCCGAAACACGATACCCACGGAGAACACTTCTGCTGGAGCAATCCTCCATTACCAACCATAAAGTCGGTAATGCTTTCGTGAAGCTTTTGGAAAATATTTTTATCGTGAAAGGCTCAGGATTGCGTAAGGTTATTGCGCTGTTTTGACAGGTGCGCGTAGCCAGTCGTGATTGCTCAGAACGAAATTTTTAGAATTTGCGCTCCCGGTCCTTGGGTACCCGCATACAGGTTGTTGTTTTTGTCGATCGCGAGGGAGGTGACGAAGCCCGAAGGCGCAGCGAACGGATACGCGGTCACTGTGCCGCTGACCGACATGCGATAGATCGTCTGTATGTTAACGGTAAAGATATCGCCCGCAGCATCGACGGTAAATCCCGCGCCCGTCATTCGCGTGGGCGGCGTGATTGTCGTCACGGTTCCATCGGGCGCTATCTTGCGGAATACGCTGGGGCTTCTCACATAAAGGTTGTCGTTGGCATCGATCCCCAAATTGTTGGAGGCCAGCGTTAGCGTCGCGGCGGTCCCGGCTCCGTCCGCGTTTCCAGCCGTGCCATTGCCGGCGAAAACAGTCCAGCCGGTCGGTGGAGTGAACTTGACGATCCGGTTATTGACTACATCGGCTAAAAACAGGTTTCCCTTGCTGTCGAACACAAGTCCGCCAGACGCAACGGCGCCGGAAGGGGAACTCTCCCAGTTCGGATACGGGCTTACCAGGGCTCCTGAAGCCGTCATTTCGTAGATCGACGCACCAAACATTGCTGGCGAAACAGAGGCGAGCGTCAAGCTGGTGTCGGAGCCGTAGATGTCGTTAGCTGAATCAATCGCAACGCCGTCCCACGCGTAGGGCTGAGCCAAAGCGGACAGGGTCGTCACTACCCCTTGCGGCGTGACTTTCCGGAGTGCGCCTTCGTCCGAGAAGATCACGTTGCCATTGTTGTCGATGGCAAGATAACCGCCGCCATGAAGTATTGCGGCAACCCCCGTTCCGTCCTGGATAGCAGGTGTCGACGGAGAACCGGCGAAGGTCGTCGCGATCCCGCCAGAGCAGTGACCGTGACCGGCGTGGCAGAGACGGTTACGCTCGATGTCTGTCCGGTGGTGACCACGTTGTTCGCGGCGCCGGTTGCGCTCGCTGGCACGGTCACCGTTGCGCCAGCTTGTGTGGAGACTGTGTTCGACGATCCATTCAGGGTGATGACGCTGCCATTCGGCGACGTAATGATCGCGCCGGAAGGCACCATCACCGACTCGTTCGCCGTCATGGTCACAGAGGCGCCTGCTGCCACGGTGGCCGGTGCCGCCGCGCCAGGGCTCGCCGCCGTCGTCGAATTGCCGCCGCCACCGCAGGCGACCAGCATCGTACTGACGCATGACACGAGAATGGCGCGCAAGAAAATCGTCATGGATCTTCGTTCCCTAATAAATGGGAAAGAAGAATACATCGGCGCTTCTTAATGAGACGGCTGCCATCGACGATCGGATGTTACAAAAAATTACCGATATCAAACCGTGCCCACTCTCAATGGACATCCTTGCATCGGAACATGCAGATGCCTAAATACGAAGCTTAACTTTGTAGTCTACCTTCATATCTGCTAACGTACCGACATGAAGACGAACGACAAAATGGAACCCATCGATCCGGAAGTCGCGCACGCGCATGCTGTCGCGGGCGAATTGCGCGTGGTGCTGGGCAAACTGAAGCGGCGGCTGCGCGAAGAGGCGAGTCTGGGAGAGTTCACTTTGTCGCAGATGTCAGCCCTTAGCCGGCTGGAGCGCGAGGGTCCCGCGACCGTCACGACGCTCGCGCGGGCTGAAGGTGTGCGCCCGCAATCCATGGGGGCAACCGTGTCGGCTCTCGAGGCGGCCGGGTTTGTGATCGGCACGCCGGACCCTGCCGATGGACGTCAGACCATTTTGTCGCTCACTGACACATGCCGCGAATGGATCAAGGCGAGCCGTGCAGCCCGGGAAGACTGGTTGTTCCGTGCCATTCGAACCAAGCTCACGCCCGCGGAGCAGCAGGAACTTGTGACCACCGTGGTGCTGCTCAACCGGCTCGTCGATTCCTGATTGACCCAAGCCGCGTGGCAGAAGCAGTGCCATCGGCTCAGCTATTCCCTTTGCAGCACCTGATTCCAGGGCGCGTCGCAGTCCACCTCGCATGAAGGAAAACACCATGGCAATCACCACGCTCGATCCGAAAACGGCCCTTGTCGTCATCGATCTGCAAAAGGGCATTGTTGCGCTCCCCACCGCGCACCCCGTCAATGAAGTCGTCAAGCACGCCAGCGAGTTGCTTGACGCGTTCCGCAGCCACGGCTTGCCGGTCGTGCTCGTCAACGTCGTCGGCGGCGCGCCGGGACGCGCGGAGCAGGCCCGTAGTCTCGTCGGGCTTCCCGCCGATTGGGCCGAACTTGTCCCCGAGCTGAAACATCAGCCGGACGATCACATCGTCACGAAGCGGACGTGGGGCGCGTTCACGAACACCGGTCTCGATGAACATTTGAAGAAGCTGGGTGTCACGCAAGTCGTTATTGCCGGCGTGGCGACCAGCATTGGGGTGGAGTCGACGGCCCGCTACGCCCACGAGCACGGGTTCAATGTGACGCTGGCCACCGACGCGATGACCGACATGAACGCCGATGCCCACACCAACAGCATCACGCGGATCTTCCCAAGGCTGGGCGAGACGGGCACGAGTCGCGAGATCATCGATCTGCTTGGCAGCACCCGCGCGTGAGATCTTTCAGCGCGGAAATCGTAGCCTCGGGAGCTGTCCGGTGAAAGGCACCTTCCGCTCGCTGAACAGCTTCAACTACCGGGTCTGGGCCGGCGGTGCGATCGTGTCCAATATTGGAACGTGGATGCAGCGCACCGCCCAGGATTGGCTCGTGCTCACGCAACTGACCCACCACAATGCGACTGCGGTGGGCATAGTCATGGCGCTCCAGTTCGGCCCGCACCTTCTCTTGCTGCCCTTCACCGGTTTTGCGGCCGATCATCTCGATCGCCGCAAACTTTTGATCGGCACGCAGGCGGCGTTGGGAACGCTCGCGCTTGGGCTGGGTGTTCTCACTGTCGCCGGATGGGTCCAGTTGTGGCACGTGTACGTGTTTGCGTTCTTGCTCGGCAGCGTGAGTGCGTTCGATGCCCCCGCGCGTCAAACCTTCGTCTCCGAATTGGTGGGGGAAACCGATCTGTCGAACGCAGTCGCGTTGAACTCCACATCGTTCAATGCCGCGCGGATGATCGGGCCGGCCATTGCCGGTGTGCTGATTGCATCGGTGGGGACCGGGTGGGTGTTCTTGATCAACGCAGCGTCGTTCGTCGCGGTGCTCTGCTCGCTGGGGTTCCTTCGCGTGCGTGAGTTTCATCAGAGCAAGCGGGCTGTCCGGGCGCGCGGGAGTCTTGCGGAAGGGTTTCGATACGTCTGGAAGCGACCCGATCTGAAAGCGGTGCTGCTCATGCTGTTTCTGATTGGTACGTTCGGACTCAACTTCCCGATTTTCATCTCCACGATGTCCGTCACCGTCTTTCACGCCGGCGCGAGTCAATACGGACTCCTGTCGTCGATCATGGCGATAGGTACGGTCGCGGGTGCGCTGCTTGCCGCGAGGCGGGCGAAACCGCATATTGGTGTGTTGTTCGCGAGCACTGCGATCTTCGGTGTCGGCTGTGCTTTGGCAGCAATCGCGCCGGATTATGGGTTTTTTGGTCTTGCGCTCGTGGTTATCGGCGTGTCCGCGCAAACCATCACCACGACGACGAACAGCACGATGCAGCTATCGACCGAACCCGCCATGCGCGGTCGCGTGATGGCGATCTTTCTCGCGATCGCGCTGGGCGGCACGCCCTTGGGTGCGCCGGTGGTGGGCTGGGTCGCCGACAGGTTTGGCCCGCGCTGGGCGCTTGGCGTTGCAGCGGCAGCGGGGTTTGCAGCCGCTATCGTCGGGATTCGGTATTTGGCGAAGTACCGCCAGTTACGAGTGTTCATCGACGCGGGGAGGCTGCGGTTTAGTATCGATGACGGTGATGCGGTGGTTTGAAGGGCGAATATCTCTGGTGATAACCGAAAGTCACAAAGCAAATCTATGGTCACGCCCATTTTTGCAACGCTGATTTTTGATGATGTAGTGGGGTGGCTTGCGTAAATCTATCCGAAGGGCTGTGGCGGCGCATCTGCTCTCTTTGGCTGCATGGCAAGACTTCCCACGGCCGTGATCGAAACCCCGATCTTCCAGAAGTAAGCCGAGCGTGTCCGGTCCGAGGCCGAGCGCTTCGGCTTGATCACCTGGATCGACGCAAACCCGGATGCGGAGGATGTGACCTCCGGGTGCCGATGGCGCTCGTAAGGCCCACTGAAAGTGCGAAGGTACTGGCAAGTCCGGCGGCACCCGCGTGATCTACTCCAATCAGACCGATGAGGAAATCGTATTGCTCGTGGCGCTCTATGCCAAGGCCGAGCGCGAGAACTTGCTGCCCAAGGACATCCAAAAGGTGGCGTGATGAACATCGAGAAAATCACCAAGGCCATCGAGGCCGATGCCGGCGAGCCGCTGCCGGATCTGCGCCAGGCGCTTGAGGAAGCTAAGGCGCGTATCGGTCGCGTGAACACTCTCGAACGGATGCTCGTGCGGCAGGCGCGTGAAGCGTCTGGCGCGAGCCAATCTACGTTTGCTGCGCGTATTGGTACGCCGGTCGCTGCTCTGCGAGATTGGGAGCAGGGCAGCTTCGCGCCGCCGCGCACAGTACTGTGCCTGTTGCGCTTGGCTATCAAGCATCATGAACTGACGGCTGAGCTTGCCGCGTCAGCACGGTAACGACGGTCGCACGTGACTGGGCGGCGGCACATTGGATGCCTAACGGGGATGGATGTCGCTTACCCTCCATCAGACCAAACACCAGATGCTCGATGACTTCCTTCGTCAGCAGCTCAAAAATCCGACTGCTCGAATGAAATTTGCGTAAGTTCGAGATGTGTATAATTTTAAGAGACTATACACATTGCGAGGTATACCATGCGCACCAACATCGAAATCGACGACAGGCTGATGGCCGAAGCGCTTGCCGCCACAGGCATCAAGACCAAGCGGGAGGCTGTCGAACTCGGCCTGAAGACGATCATCCGGCTCAAGCAGCAGGAACAGATCCGTCAGTTCCGCGGGAAGCTTCACTGGGAAGGTGATCTTGATGCAATGAGAACGGATCGATGACGCTCGTCGATTCGAGCGTCTGGATCGATTATTTTCGGGGTGTGACCTCGCCGGAAACCGACAAACTCGACGCCTTGTTGGGCGCGGAAGCGCTGCTCACGGGTGACCTGATCGTGGCGGAGGTGTTGCAGGGCTTCTCGGCCGAGTCCGAATTCAACACGGCCAGACAACTGATGACGACGCGCCTGAGCGTTGTGTCGCTCGTCGGCCCTGATAACGCTGTTCAGGCTGCGCGAAATTACCGTGCCTTGAGAGCACAGGGCGTGACGATCCGGAAAACCATCGATACGCTGATCGCAACTTACTGCATCGAGAATGGCGTGTCGCTGCTGTTTAGCGACAGGGACTTCAATCCTTTTGTCGATTACCTAGGCCTTAGATCAGCGGTAGTGGACGACTGATCAGGCCGAGGATTGTGTCCGCAACCCACGACTGTATGTCGCCTCCGGGATTTTTGGGGCGGCCGCATCGTCCGTTTCGCCCGTTTCCTGTGTCAGGTCGCGATCGAGAAGCACATCAGCGGCTGGCCCTCACCGGCTGCGTTCTCGCTGGGCGTTCAAGTCGCACGAGGAAATCGAAATCGCGTTCCACGAGCCTTGCGAACTGTTCCTGCACGGCGCCGAGCTTCAGAAGACACTGTACGTGCCAGTTCATCCCGACAATGAGCCAATCCGTCAGGCCGTTCCATTCGGCCAGCAGGATGGCGCCAGCGGTACGGTTCTCCTCAGCGAGCTTTTCGATGCGCCGCCCGATGAGCTGGGCATCATCCCGGAGCATCGTGCCTGAGATGTGCAGCGACACCGTATGCGCGATTTCGTCGTGTGCGAGATACACCCCGGCAAAGCCATTCAGGTGCCGCAGGACCCATTCGAGCTGTTCCGTTTCCAGGTCGTCATGCACGGGCAGTGAACTTGAAACGACGTACGTTCCTGTGTCCGTTGCAAACCGCCGTGTACGCTGGCATGGGTGATATGCGTCATCGGCAAGCAGGTTTTGTTGCCGACGGTAGTTCCGTTGTGCCGAGCCGGGCGAGGATGGCGGCCTGGTGAGCCAGTAGCGCGTCCAGTTGCACGTGCAGATCGGCGAGTTCGTCGCGCAGGTCGACGCGGGATGCAAGCCCGAGCGGGAAGAACGGGGGCTCGCCGTACCGCTGCCGGCTGAAGATCGCACCCGCAGCCCCCACTTGCGTGAGAACTGTGCGATCGGATCTTTGACTGACTGCTGTTCATCTTCTGAAAGCGCTCCGTGTACGCGTATCACGACTTCCAGAAGTCGAGCGTGTCTGCTCCGAAGCTGAGCGCTTCGGCTCTATCACCTGGATCCCCGCAAACTCTGATGCGGGGGATGTGATCCCGGGCGCCGATGGCACTCGTAAGGTTCGCTGGAAGCGCGCGGGTACTGGCAAGTCCGGTGGCGTGCGAGTGATTTACTTCCATCTTACCGATGAGGAAGTTGTGTTGCTCGTGGCGGTCTATGCCAAGGCCGAGCGCGAGAACATCCTTCCCCAAGGACATCCGAAAGGTGGTGATAAACATCGAAAATCGGCAGGGCCATCGAGGCCGATGCCGGCGAGCCGCTGCCGGATCTGCGCCATGCGCCTGAAGAAGCCAAGGCGCACGTTGGTCGCGTGACGAGCCCTGAACAGATGCTCGTGCGCCAAGCGCGCGAGGCATCCAGCCTGACTCAGGCCGCATTTGCTGAGCGCATCGGTACGCCAGTTGCCACTCTGTGAGATTGGGAGCAGCGCCGCTTTGCACCGTCGGGTGCAGTGCTGTGCCTGTTGCGTTTGATTATCAAGTATCCTGAACTGACAGCCGAGCTTGCCGCGACTTGCCGCGTAAGCTCGGCAGTACGTAGGCCACCGCTTTCACCCGCTGACCGCGCCAGGCCGACTTGTCACCAGCCGAGGTGGAGGCTCTTCTTCCCCGTCTATGAGCGCTGGGGCGTATCCAATGCCACACGCATGATGGATTGCCCGCGCGAGATTGCATTTTCGCCAGGCGGCTCAAGCCGTACGAGAAAGTCAACGTCTGGTTCCGTGAGCTTCGCGAGTTGTTCCTGTACGGCACCGAGCCGGGTGAGACACTGGACATGCCAGTTCAGTCCGACCATGAGCCAATCTGTCACGCCGTTCCATTCGCTCAGTAGAATGGTGCCGGTCGTTCCGTGTTCTTCGGCGAATCTCTCGATGCGTTTCTCGATGACACGAACATCGTCTCGAGCAATGGTGCCTGCGATGCGCAGTGAAACGGTGTGCGAAACCTTGTCGTGCGAAAGATATACTTCTGCGATGCCGCCCAGATGCCGTGAGACGCTTTCGATGTCTTCCGCCTCGATATCGTCCTGTACGGACATCGAACCCGAGAGGATATATGACCATTTCTCCAATGTAGACCTCGCGATGACCGCCATACATTCGACCATTTGGGTGATTGCCATTGCCGCTTACCGGTCAGGTGCCAGGAACCGCTTGAGGATGAATGCCTGGCGCTCCAGGAGCGCATTCAGTTGCGCGTGAAGGTCGTCGAACTCGGCGAGCAGATCGACGTGATGCGAAAGGCCTAGCGGGACGAACGAGGGCTCACCGTATCGGAGGCGGCTGAAGATCGCGCCGGCCATGGCCCATTTGCGTGCGAACTGTTCAAGTGCTTCTTCGACCGATTGCTGGTCGCTTTGGTGGAGCGCCCCCCGTATGCGCAGGACGAGCGAGTGGGTGACAGAGTCGGTCGCGAAGTAGACGTCAGCGGGGTTGGCGATGCTTTCGGCGAACTGCTGGGCGTGGATGTGCTTGAAGTCGGCGCGAACCGGTAGCGCGCCCCGTATTTCGTAATTGGTTGCCATGATAACCCTCTGGAAGATGGCGTGTCTGACGATCAATCGACGAACTGCGGTTGATTGCCCTACGCCAAGGTGATGACTCAATCGGGCCGAATATGCATCAATTTTATGATCATTTGAGTCATTGTCAAGAGGAAAGCGACATTAAATGGACGAGTTTGGGGAGCGACTGAAGCGTGAGCGAGCGCGTCTGGGCTTGAACCAGTCGGAGTTTGCAGCCTTGGGCGCCGTTAAACAGCGCGCGCAATATCAGTACGAGAAGGGCATGAGGCGACCGAATTCCGATTACCTGAGCGCAATTACTGCGGCGGGCGTGGATGCCTACTATCTCCTAACGGGAGAAAAGGCATCTCGTCTTGAGAATGAAGATGAACAGCGAATAGTTGCGAGACTTCGTGAGCTCGACGCAGGTAAACGTGCAGCGCTCTTGACGCTAATTGAAGCGTTTACTGACTTACCGCAAGAATAGGCTCATGGTTGTTTAGGGTCGAACCAGGTAGCGGCCACCCCAGGCACCCTGTCTGGTTAGGTCGTTCTTGCCACACGCTGTGCTGACGGATGTTGAATCGGCGCACGACACGATGACAACGAAGCATGGGACTCGGGCGGGCAAGAGAGGGTCGCCCTATTAGCGGCGACGGCCCGCTACACTGGCCTGTATCCAACGCCTCGGGATCACAATGGACATTCGACCACTGCATACTGAAGATGACTATCGCGCAGCGCTGGCAGAAGTGTCGGCGCTGGTCGACCTCGACCCGGAACCCGGCACATCGGAAGGCGACAGGCTGGAGGTGCTGAGCATCCTCGTTGAGCATTACGAGAGCTTGATGGAGACGGCGCACCTACTGCGCTCTCCGGCTAACGTTACGGACCTGGAGCGTTCCATTGCGCAATTGCAGGCACGCAAGATCAATCCTGCGCCAGAATCGGTTGAGGCCATGAAACCGGCTACTGATCGATTGCCGCGTGACGCCAGCGTGGCCAGAGAGGCCGCAACCCGACTTGCCGATCTCGGCGGCACTCAACCGGGCATCGAAGGCGCACCGCGTCGTCGTTTCGGCACACTGGCTGGCCAGGTCGGCATGTCGGCCGACTTCGACGCGCCGCTCAAGATTGACGAAGCCGCGATAGACCGTGCAGCTCGCGACAATCCAGATGTGCCTCGATCATTCGTAGCCGATACGTTGCAAGGGCGTGCCGAGGCTTGCGCGGGAAAAACCAAGCCCTTTAGGCCGAAAGGTAAGAGAGACGACAAGTAGCGGTTGTCATGATCGGATGCAAGCTAATCAGACTATGTCTCCTGTCGTCGTTCAGCATCTTGCGGTTGATGGCCTTGTGCCTGCTTGGCACTTACGAAGTTGGGTTGAGACGGCTTCCCGCCAAAAGGGATTAGCCGAGCTTCGCCAAGAGATCTGCAGGATTCAGGTGGGTGTACCGCTTGAGCATCTGCATAGACCTATATGTCCGGTAACGCTGGCGACCTCAAGCGGGTGAAGCCCCTTTTCGAACAAGCGGCTGGCCGCTTCATGCCGCAGGTCGTGCCAGCGAAGGTCGGGAAATCCGTTTTCTCCCTTCACGACGCGCTTCCAAACGAGTACGGCAGCATTACATGATGTCCCGAAAACGGGGCCGGTCAACAGGCTGAGATCGATGCGCGTTCAGGTTGTGCACGGTGCGCAACAAGTCCTCGACGTTGCGTGCAAGTCGATCCAGCGAATGGACGACCAATGTGTCGCTATCGCGCACGTACTCGATTGCCTTTGCCAGCCCCGTGCTGCTTTGTATCAAACGTACGATAGGCCGGCTTGTACCCGCGTCGACGAATCTCAGCGCGCCAGTACGCACCGCGTTGGCTGATGTATCCCATTTCAAAACTCCAGAGGTCGTTATTAAACGCGTGGTCTGGATTCTCGAACTCCAGCAGATTTTCGGCAAAGGCCAGTTTTTGACGCCGGTGCACGTGAGTTAAGACGAAAAAAAAGCACCGGCGCCTATGCGCAAGTGCTTGATTTTCCTACCCAAGGGTAAGTGGTGGGGCGTGACAGATTCGAACTGTCGACCTACGGATTAAGAGTCCGCTGCTCTACCAGCTGAGCTAACGCCCCGAAAAACTGAATCCGAATTATAGCGACGTTTTCGCCGATTACGCAACTGTCTGCAACGCAAAACCTGAAAATACCGTCTCGCTGATGCCTGAAAGCCGCGCGACACATGGCGTGGACGCTCATCGTTCGTCTCAAAAAAGCCTCGCTTCGGGCAATTCTCACGAGCCGTTATCATGACGGACGCGTGAAACACGCGCTCGTTGAGGCACCGTCAATCGCACGAAGGCAAGCACAAGAACAGCCGCGAGACCAACATCACCAAACCAACTCCATGGACGAATCCGCCATCCGCGCTTTGCTCGACACCACCTTCGCGCCGTGGATCCGCGACCTGGGCCTGGCGCCGGAAAGCGCCACCGATACCAGCGCCACCCTGCGCCTGCCCCACGCGGACAAGCTCCGCCACGCGGGCGGCGTGATCTGCGGCCAGGTTTTCATGGCCGCAGCCGACACGGCCATGATCGTCGCCATCGCGCATGCGCTGGGCGGTTTCCAGCCGATGACCACCGTTTCGCTCACCACAAGCTTCCTGCGTCCGATAAAAACTGGCGATGTCCTGGTAACCGCGTCAATCCTGCGCCGCGGCCGCAACCTGATCTTCGGCGAAATCGAACTCCACGATGAAACCGGCGCGCTGGCCGCTCACGCGACCACCACGGTCATGCTCCTCACATAATTCAATCAAAACATGTTCGATCAAGTCGTATTCGCCGGCGGCGGCAACCGCTGCTGGTGGCAAGCCGGTTTCTGGGACGTCGTCCAGCCGGAGCTCAAGCTGCGCCCGCGTGTGATCACCAGCATCTCGGCCGGCGCGGCCACGGCGTGCATGCTGTACATGAACCATTCCGAATGGGTGATGGACTACTACGCGCACGTGCTGCGTGACAATTCGAAAAACGCGTATTGGGGCAATTTGCTGCGCAGCGAATCGGTGTTTCCGCACTATCGGATCTATCGCCAGGCTTTACTCGATATCTACGGCGCCGAATTTCCATCGCTGCAGGACGCGCCGGAAATTCGTATCGGCTTATCGCATTTGCCGCGTTGGCTCGGCGCCCGCAGCGCGGTGGCGGCGGGGCTGATCGCCTATAACATCGAAAAGTACGTGCGCAAGAAGCTGCATCCCACGCTCGGTCAGTCCCTCGGTTTCCATCCGGAATTCGTGAAAGCGCAATCGTGCACGACGGTCGAAGACCTCGCCGACCTGATCCTGCAGTCGTCCTGTACGCCGCCGTTCACGCCGGTCATGCGTCGGCACGGCCGGCCGGTGCTCGATGGCGGCATGGTCGACAATGTGCCGGTCGGCGCGCTGGATGCGTCGCCGGGACTGGTTCTCGTGATGGTGACGCGCGTGTATCCGCGACCGCAGATGTTTGTCGTGGAGCACGGTGCGAACCGCGACCAGCGCCGCGTTTATGTGCAGCCGTCGCGCAAGGTGCCGATTTCGGCGTGGGACTACACGAGTCCGTCGCTGATGCGGCCCGCGTACGACCTGGGCCGTGCCGACGGGGAGCAATTCCTGACGCGCTTACCCAATCTGCTGGGCGCAGCCGCGCATCTCTAAGAAGGAGTATCGAACCGATGGCCAAACACCACAAATACACGCTGCAAGTTGTCTGGACGGGCGATCAAGGCTCCGGCACCTCGCGCTACGACGCGTACTCCCGCGACCACCTGGTTCGTGCAGCGAACAAGCCGGCCATCGAGGCATCGAGTGATCCGGCGTTTCGCGGCGACGCCACGCGCCACAACCCGGAAGAGTTGTTCGTCGCGTCGCTTTCGTCGTGCCACATGCTCTGGTACCTGCACCTTTGCGCCGTGAACGGCATTGTGGTGACGGGTTACGTGGATGACCCCGTTGGCACGATGGAGGAAACGGCGCAAGGAAGCGGTCGCTTCACCGACGTCGTCCTGCGCCCGCAAGTGACTATTGGCGCGGGCGGTGACGTTAAGCTGGCCGACCGTTTGCACGAGGAAGCGCATAAGTTTTGCTTTATCGCGAACTCGGTCAATTTCCCCGTCCGATGCGAACCCTCCACGGACATTTCCACGCTTTAACTATCGCCGGCGTCCACCCACCAGCGCTTCCGGATTGGCGACGCTCGAGGTGTCGCCCGCATCGAAGGCGAGGATGTTCTTGAACGCCGCCGTGAAATAGAGCTCGTAGCTTTCGCGCTCCACGTACCCGATGTGCGGTGTGCAAATGACGTTTTCCATGCGCAGCAGGCTATAACCCTGCAGGATCGGCTCGCTTTCGAACACGTCGATGGCAACCATCCCCGGCCGGTTGTGATGCAGCGCGTTGAGCAGCGCATTTTCTTCGAGCAGCTCGGCGCGGCTGGTATTCACAAACAGCGCGGTGGGCTTCATGCGCATCAGGTCGGTGGCCGTGACAATGCCGCGCGTTTCGTCGTTCAGCCGCAGATGCAACGACAGCACATCGCTCTGTTCGAACAATGCTTCCCGGCTCTGGGCGACATCCACGCCGTCCGCACGCGCGGCGGCCTGGGAATGCTCCCGGCCCCAGACCATCACTTTCATGCCAAATGCCTTGCCGTAACCGGCAAGCAACTGGCCAATTTTTCCGTATCCCCAAATCCCCAGCGTCTGGCCTCGAAGTACCTGGCCCAGGCCGAAATTCGGCGGCAACGCGGAAGTTTTCAGGCCGGACTGCTGCCACGCCCCCTGCTTCAGGTTTGCCACGTACTGCGGAATCCGGCGCTGTGCGGCCATGATTAGCGCCCAGGTCAACTCGGCCGGCGCAATCGGCGAACCAGTGCCTTCGAGCACCGCGATTCCGCGCTCGGTACACGCGTCGAGTTCAATATGGCCGCCCGCCTTGCCGGTCTGGCTGATCATGCGCAGCCGCGGCAGTTTGTCGAGCAGTTGCGAGCTGATTCGGGTGCGCTCGCGGATCAGGACGAGCGCTTCTACTTCCGAAAGTCTGCTAGCCAACTGTCCGAGTCCGCGCACCGTGTTATTGAATACTTTCACCTCGTGATCGGCGAGCAGACTGAAGCAATCTAGCTTGCGAACGGCGTCTTGGTAGTCGTCCAGGATGGCAATTTTGATTGGCATGGATTGGCTTTTGATAGGCATCAAACGTGCTGCAGAAATTCGAGGATGGACAGGAATCGACGCGGTAAGTTCGGGTAATTACGGATTTATCGGGTAATTACGTAGAAATTCGCCGGAATGCGGGCATCGCGTCGCGTTAAGCTGCTGGTGTAGCACGGCGAATTTACCGGTCGCCGAATGGGTATCTGAAAGAATTCGAATGCGGAATAGGGCAGTTTGCCATTCACGCGTCACTAGCGCCGGAAAACCGGCAACGATGGAGACAATTCCTATCCCTTTTTAACAGTATGTTCCGTGCCGACGCAAGCCGCGATTCAGACGGCAGTCGCCACCAGACTAGTCAACTCCCCGACGCATGCCTTGTTTTTGTGTCGCCGTCTGCCACGTGAGTTCCGCCGTGGAGGCAAAACCGGCGACCTGAAATGCGCCTCTCGCGAGCAGCGCCGGCGGGTTGCAAACCGTTTTCTCATCTAAGAACGGAGTGTGCTCGATGAACCAGCCCGCAGTAGTGGATCAAAACGTAGTCGCCGACCGCGACGCACCGTCGTATGTGAAGAACCAAAAACTCATCGACTGGGTGCAGCGGGTCGCCGCGCTGACGAAGCCGGACCGGATTGAATGGTGCGACGGGTCGAAGGAGGAATACGACCGCCTGTCCCAGCAAATGGTCGATGCCGGCACGCTCAAACGCCTCAATCCCGCCAAACGGCCCAATTCCTATCTCGCCTGCTCGGACCCGTCCGACGTCGCTCGGGTGGAAGATCGGACGTTCATTTGCTCGGCGCGCGCGAGCCAGGCCGGTCCAACGAACAACTGGATCGATCCTGCGGAAATGCGTCTTACGCTGGACGGTCTCTTCGACGGCTGCATGACCGGCCGGACGATGTTCGTTGTCCCCTTTTCGATGGGCCCGCTCGGCTCGCCGATCGCGCACATTGGCGTGGAACTGACCGACAGCCCGTACGTGGTCACCAACATGCGCATCATGACGCGCATGGGCCGCGCGGTGTACGACGTGCTGGGCGCCGGCGGTGAGTTTGTTCCCTGCGTGCATTCGGTTGGCGCGCCATTGCAGGCGGGGCAGAAGGACGTGCCGTGGCCGTGCAATGACACGAAATACATTGTCCATTTTCCGGAAAGCCGCGAGATCTGGAGTTTCGGTTCGGGTTACGGCGGCAACGCGCTGCTCGGCAAGAAATGTTTTGCGCTGCGGATTGCATCGACAATGGGACGCGACGAAGGCTGGCTCGCGGAACACATGCTGATTCTCGGCGTGACGTCGCCGGAAGGGCGCAAGTATCACGTCGCGGCCGCGTTTCCGTCGGCGTGCGGCAAGACCAACTTCGCGATGCTGATCCCGCCGCAGGACATGGCGGGATGGAAGGTCTCGACCATCGGCGACGACATCGCCTGGATCAAACCGGGCCGCGACGGCCGGCTGTACGCGATCAACCCCGAAGCGGGCTATTTCGGCGTGGCGCCGGGCACGAGCGAAAAGACCAACTTCAATGCCATGGCGACGCTCAAGGAGAACGTGATCTTCACGAACGTGGCTCTTACCGACGACGGCGATGTCTGGTGGGAGGGCATGACGGACACACCGCCGGCGCATCTGATCGACTGGCAGGGTAACGACTGGACGCCCGAGTCGGGCAAGAAGGCGGCGCATCCGAACGCGCGCTTCACGGCGCCGGCCGCGCAATGCCCGTCTATTGACGCCGACTGGGAAAATCCGGCCGGCGTCGCTATCGATGCATTTATCTTCGGCGGCCGTCGTTCCGACACCGTGCCGCTCGTGACCGAGGCGCGCAACTGGAATGAGGGCGTCTACATGGCCGCCACGATGGGCTCCGAAACCACCGCCGCCGCGGCTGGCCAGCAAGGCGTGGTCAGGCGCGATCCGTTCGCCATGCTGCCGTTCTGCGGCTACAACATGAGCGACTATTTCGGGCATTGGCTGAAAGTGGGCGAGCGGCTGGAGAAACTCGACGCCAGGTTGCCGAAATTCTTCTGCGTGAACTGGTTCCGTAAGGGCGAGGACGGCAAGTTCGTGTGGCCGGGTTTCGGCGACAACATGCGCGTGCTGAGTTGGATGATCGGCCGTATCGAAGGCACCGCGCAGGGTGAGGAACATGCGTTCGGGCTGTCGCCGCGCTTTGAGGACATAGACTGGGGTGCGCTCGACTTCACCCGCGAACAGTTCGAACGCGTGGTCTCTGTGCAGGACTCGGCATGGCGCGCTGAACTCGAATTGCACGATGAGTTGTTCACGAAACTCGCCCAGGGACTGCCCGACGAGCTTGCAGAGACGAAAGCGGGAATCGAAAAAAGACTTTCAGCCTGACTTTCTGTTACAGCACGATTAGCGCGATTAGTGACGGAACTCGACATAATCGATGAAATAAGGGCCGCATTAGCGGCCCTTATGCATTTCCCGCAATACTGCGCCAAAATTGCTTCAGCCAGCTTTTCAGAATTATGTCGGCTCTTACTTTAGAGCTACATCGTTCCGAATTTAGCAACAATGCACTGTGTTTCACCTTACTGAATGTTAAACCCGAAATTTTTTGTCGTAAAAAGTCACATTTCCGGCAACTTCTGCACGAAAGACGGAGTCCTAGGATAATTCCGAATTGCTTCTGGAATTTAAAAGAGGCCGTCTAGCAGCAGGAGTTGTCTCATGGATCATTTGCAGTCGATGAAAGTGTTCGTTCGAGTGGCGGATCTCGGCAGTTTTGCCCGCGCAGCCGGCGCAATGGATATCTCGAATGCAGTGGCAACACGTCATATTGCTGACCTGGAGGGGCGTCTGGGCACCCGCTTGCTCAACCGCACCACGCGTAGCCTGTCGCTAACCGAGTCCGGCCAGGTGTACCTGGAACGCGCTCGCCAGATCCTCGACGAGCTCGAGGACGTCGAACAAATGGTGGTTGCACGTAACCACGAGCCGGTTGGATCGCTACGAATTGTCGCACCCGTCGTGTTCGGCCTGCATAACCTCGCACCCGTGCTGCAGACCTACGCGCAACGCTATCCGAAAGTCGTGCCGGACGTCACGCTGGTCGACCGGCAAGTCGATCTGGTGGAAGAGGGCTTCGACGTGGGCATTGTGATCGCGCGCCAGATGCGCAGCGCGAGCATTGTCACGCGGCGCCTGACGACCGGTTGCCTGACCGTATGCGCGACCCCCGGGTATCTCGAAACGCATGGCGTGCCGACGCGGCCGGAAGACCTGGCCGAACATCCGTCGCTGAGCTTGCCGTCCGAATATTTCGGTGATGAGCGCGTGTTCACCGGCCCGGAAGGCGAAGTGCGCGTGCGGCCGACGAACGTGATTGTCGCGAACAATACGGAGA
>Ga0153929_1000070_pt1 | contig 48492 bp, 37 predicted proteins | sample TSNJ013MetaG_FD_104689 | JGI IMG/M metagenome (GOLD analysis project Ga0153929, IMG submission 104689) | Attine ant fungus gardens microbial communities from New Jersey, USA - TSNJ013 MetaG | ecosystem: Host-associated > Fungi > Mycelium > Unclassified | place: USA: New Jersey, Wharton State...
CATATGGAGCACGCTGGCCTAGTTCGCCTGCCGTTTCGAGAATATCCTGAAGTAAATCAAAACTGGATTCTTCAAATACAAGATTGTCTTTCCACGTATCCTGCTCATAATACCGTTTTACAATAGCAGTAATCGTATTAATGTCGGTTTCTTCAAATTGTGGAGCTATTACTTTGGCAATTTCTTCCGGTGTGTGTGTATTCACATACTCCATACCTTTTTGAAGTGCATTGGTGAACCCCTGGATGATGTCAGAGTTCTTTTCGATATAGCTGCCTTTTGCACAATAAGCCGTATATGGCACATATCCGGAATCAACGCCTAAGGATGCTACGACATAACCAACACCTTCTTTTTCCAAAGTAGTCGCTCCCGGCTCAAAGGCTGAAGTTATAATAGGACCAACCAGAGAAATCCAGTGTTTGTGCGGGTTTGAGGGGCTTAGTCGAAATGAATACATCAGAGGAGGGGTGTTTTAATGTAGGGGTAGCTATATTTACCTATGCCTATAATCTTTTGTGGTTAAAATCATGTCGACATATGGAAGATTGCGGTATATAATTTGAGTGAGAAATAAATACAGAAACAATTGTCAACTCATCAACGCAAATGTGAGAGTTTGATGAATACGTTTTTGTATTTTCTGGGTATATAGTACTCCTATCATAGATGCTTTAATGATGTGACAGGTAATTACAATGATTTAGGTAGGTTACGGAGAGGGTATTAATGGTTATGATATGATTTATAGTGGCTAACAGCAAATTGAGAGCATAAATTACATGTGACTATTCACAAATGAGAAAGGACAAATAATGAATCTGAGAGAGTTTACAGATGGGGTAGATCAGAATGCAGAGGAGATGGGTAAGGATGAATTGAAGTGTTTTATACATAACATTGCCCGTAAAATTCCTGAGGATAGGCGTATGGAGTTTCTGAAGTTGCTTTCCAATATTCGTGAAAGCGGCGGTGTGTCAGGGGGGAAAAGTGATTTGCAGGCGGCAGCGAAAAGAATAGATGAACAGGAGATCAAACAGGAATTTGACCGGCTGCAATGCCTGTGTCGGCAGATTGTCGAGGAGGAATTATGTCTTCATGCGGATGGGTATGAAGACTATTCACTGGGGTATTGGGGAGATAACTGGGTATGGGAATATAGTGACCCCCAGTCTGTGTGCTGTACATATGAAGATGGGAGTATTCTCGTGCAACGTTGCGTAAATGATGGCTTTTATGAGTATGCGATTGATGTATTTGACTTGCTGATGGAAACGGAGGTCTGGGTTGTAAATGATGGGGATGCTTTTAACATGGATCTTGCGGAGTTGGTGAAAGAAGGACTGGTTTCGGTAAATCTTGAAAAATTGGCGCTGCATGTATTGTATGCGATTTACCAAGCAACAGCACCGCCGATGCGAGCCCAGAAGTTATTTGATTATTTTTCAATCTCTTATTTCAAAGATATCTGTATGGAGAAGATGTTGTGTCTTGGACAAGAAGAGCTGATGGGGCTATCAGATTTCTGGGATTCATGGATTATGCTATTGGCTGGTAAAACCAGCGATGTGGCAGAAAGATTATTGAAAGAGGCGATTATTTATCAAAAAGGTGAGGATGGTATACTTGATGTAGCGCGCATTGCATACCAAAGCCACCCGATGCTCTACCTGGAAGCTGTAGAGCATTTCAGAAAAACAGAAAATATTCAGCAACAATTAGAAATCGGAATCGAAGCACTGGGTAAAATAGAAAAAAGATATATAATTCGCAGTCAAATTGCACTAAAAATTGCAGAAGCAGCTATTCGGCTGGGAAAGACAGAGTATGCAGAAACGTGCTGGCTCGAAGCATTTGAGTCGAACAGTACGCCGGTCAATTACCTTCGCCTGGTGGCAGAGAGCGAGGATTTTGCTGGGCAGCAGATTGCAGCAGAAAGAATAATCCAGTCTGCCAAGGTTAGTAAAAATGCTAGAAGTGTGTCTCAGGAACTTCAGGAAAATTTTATATCAGAAAGTAATAAGGAAATATTGAGATTTCTGAGCGGTGATTTTGAAGTGTCCATGAATCAGTGTTGTAAAGTTGATAAGGCTCTTGGCTGGACTGGGAAGTTTATTAAATGCGGTTTACCACTATTTTTGCTGCTGCTGTTAAAAAGTGAAGACTTAGAGCCAGCTTGTGAGAATATGGCTGAAATGGCACTTCGCTATATGAGTTTCGATATGGATTCGTATCTGGAAGGAACGAAATACAAGGTAAAACCCGGTGAGGCTGGTAAGAAGTTTCAAGATAGCAAGACGGTGTTCTGGCAATGCTTCAAAAGCTGGAAGGGACGATATTGCCTGTCCGATGATCAGAAAAACGGATATCTGTTTAAGTTGGAAAAGCTTATTGATATGAGATTAAAAGCGATTCTCGACGGCAATTTTCGAGCACACTATCAAAGTGTGGCGGCTCTGGCGGCAGCATTAGGTGAAGTGAAAGAGTCATGGGGAGAGCTTGGCGCCAAGGAGAGAGATCTGCAGGCATACCGACAGATGTATACACGCAGGAGCTCTTTTCATGCAGAACTTAGAAGATATGGGATGAGTGATACCAGGAAAAACAAGAAGAAGCTTCATTAGATGCTTTAGTTAACGGAACACATGAGTAGTATTTTTGAGAATGGTGAATTAAACGAAAATTCAGTTGTTCGGAATTTCCGAACAACTGCCGTTGACGGCAAGCTGTATATGCAAAAATACTATAACTTGCAAGCGATTATTGCCGTTGGTTTTAAAGTTAATTAAAGCTATCTTCTTCAAAGACTAGATTATTTTTCCAGGTTTCTTGATCATGATAGCGCTTTACGATAGTTGTCAGCGTATCAAAATCGGTTTCTTTGAATTGCGGTTGAATTACTTTGGCGATTTCTTCGGCGGAATATTTGCAGTATAGAAATTCAAATTTGGAAGTATGATCCTAACATTTTGTGCGAGAATGGGATTGTGGATACGCTGTCTCTGGCAATGACATTAAAAGACAATCCGGATGAACGAATGGGAGCTGCAATTGACGAATTATTAGATCATGTATGGGAGGATTAAATAGTTATAGGATTTGACAGTTTTCAAGAATGGTTTTGTGGTTATGAGAACCAGTACATGGGTATATTTTAAAAGATAAGGAATGGAGAAGATGTTCACCAACTATAATAAGCTGTGCCCTGCCAAATAACCCGACAGGGTACAGCTTTTAAATGCAATCTATTTCGTAGCTTTCTCCGCAAATTCTGTTGTAACTAATTTATCATATGGAGCACGCTGGCCTAGTTCGCCTGCCGTTTCGAGAATATCCTGAAGTAAATCAAAACTGGATTCTTCAAATACAAGATTGTCTTTCCACGTATCCTGATCATAATACCGTTTTACAATAGCAGTAATCGTATCAATGTCGGTTTCTTCAAATTGTGGAGCTATTACTTTGGCGATTTCTTCCGGTGTGTGTGTATTCACATACTCCATACCTTTTTGAAGTGCATTGGTGACCCCCTGGATGATGTCAGAGTTCTTTTCGATATAGCTGCCTTTCGCACAATAAGCCGTATATGGCACATATCCGGAATCAACGCCTAAGGATGCTACGACATAACCAACACCTTCTTTTTCCAGCGTAGTCGCTCCCGGCTCAAATTCAACGGTAAAATCCCCCTGGTTACCGGTAAAAGCAGCGGCAGTAGAACCGAAGTCAATACTCTGGTCAATGTTCATATCCGTAGCCGGATCAAGTCCGTTTTGCTTCAGGATATATTCAAATACCATCTGCGGCATTCCGCCTTTACGACCTCCCAAAATATTTTTATCTTTCAAGTCATTCCAGGTAAACGAAGGCATTTCTTCACGGGCGACCAGGAAATTCCCGGCTCGCTGCGTCAACTGTGCAAAGTTCACTACATAATCGGTTGCTCCTTCATTGTAAGCATAAATGGATGCTTCAGATCCCATGAAGCCAATATCTGCTTCACCGGATACGACTGCCGTCATAGTTTTGTCTGCTCCAAATCCGGTTACAAGAGTAAGATCAATTCCTTCATCTTTAAAGTATCCGAGTTCAACTGCAGCATACTGTGGTGCATAAAAAATGGAATGGGCAACTTCATTTAAAGTTACCTTTGTGAGTTTTTTATCCTCGCTCTTGCAGCCGGTACACATAGAAAAGAGCAGGATAGTCACTAGAAATAAAGCGAATAATCTTTTTTTCATAACAACCTCCGAAATTCTTAATACTGTACTATATGAAAGTTTTAGCAATTTGGCTATTAAATTAGAAAAAAGTATGAGTTTTTGTAGGAAAAGGAGAGTATAGTAACCAGTGTTGCTAATTATTTCTTATTTTTATTTTACAACGAAAATGATATAATATAGAATATTAGCAGAAAATTAGTTATTATCGTTACATAAAGAAATGCTGCATGTTGAAAAACGGTGAAATTGCCCGCATAATTGAAAATGTAAATTAAGAGAAATACATTAAAAGCAGGTGGAAAGTATGATACAAAAGATCAAATCAATTTATAACAAGCTCATTAAAACAAAACTGGCAAACCAAATCATTCTGATAATTTCAATCATTTGTATTATTCAAATGATTACATCCCTTATAATGTACGGTTACTTTTATAATATAAGGAAAGAAGAAGTAATAGAAAATAATATGCAGATATTGCAACAGGCAAATAGTAATTATTTGTCCATAATTATAGAGGATCTTTACACTGCATCCGAGGAAATCTTTTATAATGAAGTGTTTTGGGATAAGGGCTATTATGAAAATGCATCAGAGGATAATAGAATATACAGTGTCTTGGCAAACAAATATCATTCGATTGGCAATATAGACAGCATTTATTTGTTTTCCAGTAAGAGTAATAAATTTTATATAATGGATGAAATTTCATTTAGGGGAATCCCAATAAAAATAATTGGAAATAACAGTTTTTTGACGGGATACGATGATATGCAATCTCTTCCGTGGTATGTGGAATCATTAAAAAGAGACGGAAGCGTTGCAATCACCAGAGGAAAAGAAATAAGGGAAGGGGAAAGAGATATTATCAGCTTCTCCAGATATATTAAATACCCATTGAAAAATCAAGACAATTATTTTGTGGTAACCATTAATATGAACAGAGCACGGCTGGACGAACTTCATAAGCAGCTGGGCGCAGAAGAGGAAGCTCTGGTTATTTTTGACGAAAATGATTATTGTATCTATGGTGATGAAGATGATGCGGCGAACGAAATCATAAAAAAAGAAATAAAAGAAGAAATAAAAGATGAAGAGGGAGGGTCATCTAAGTGGTTTCCGATTGAAATAAACAATCATTCATACATAGTAATTTCAAATACATCGCAGGTAAAAAAGTGGACAATGGTGAAGATTATACCGAAAGAGAGTATTATGGGGAGCGTGATGGCACAGTTCATTAGTAATTGCATTATGATACTTGTAATCTTTATATTAGGAATTTTGATTTTATACTATATTATCAATAAAACCACAAAGCCAATAGAAAAGCTTGCCAAAATCATGCGGTACTATCATCAGGACATTGAGTATAAGGATCCGCTGATTGCACAGAGAATGGACGAGGTGGGGGTTTTGTATACCAGTTTTGAAAAAATGAATCAGAGAATTGACCGGCTGATTGAGTTAGAATATCAGAGCCAGATTCAGGAAAAACAAGCCAGACTGGAAGCCTTACAGGCACAATTAGATCCGCATTTTTTATATAATACCCTTCAGACAATAAGCGGAATAGCAATTGAAAAGAACGTTTTTGAAATTGAGCATATTAATAATTCTCTGAGCAATATCCTGCGTTATAGTTTAAACAAGGATAAAACAGTCGTTACCGTTGCTGAGGAATTAAATAATGTAAAGAATTATATGGAAATTCAAAAATATCGATATGGTGATAGAATTAACCTGATTGTTGAGTTATCTGAGGATGTAATGGAGTGTAAAATTCCGGTATTTGCGTTGCAGCTGGCTGTGGAAAATTCCATAAAGCATGGATCTGAGAAGAAGATTGGTGTTGAAAATATAGTGATATATGACAAAATAGAGTATGACCGCAGACTGTTGATGATTAGAGATAATGGAAGTGGTATAGAAGAAAAGCGGCTATTGGAAATCAGGAACATATTAGAGAAGGGGAAAAAAGAAAATGGGAAAGGGTATGACCAAAAAGGACTTATCAATTTAAATGAAAGGCTGAAGCAGCATTTCGGATCCGGGTATGGGATTGAAATTGCGAATAATGACGATGAAGGAGCCATTGTAATAATCAGGATACCGTTTTAATGGTTGTGGGGTGATGTAGATGATTCGAGTCATGATAGCAGATGATGAGCGGATTATAAGAAGAACAATAAAGGCAATCGGTCAGTGGGAAGAATACCATATGGAAATTGTGGGTGAAGCATCCAATGGTGTTGAAGCATTAGAAATGATTGAGAAGGCAGAGCCGGATGTTATGTTTCTTGATATGAGGATGCCGGGTTATTCGGGCATCGAGATATTAACACAGCTTTCAGAGAGAAATATAGATTTACTAATTGTCATCATAAGCGGGTATGATGATTTTGAATATGCAAAAACGGCATTAAAATATGGTGCGGTAGATTATTTGCTGAAACCAATTGACAGAAATGAGTTTAACCGGACACTGAAAAGAATCAATGAGATTTTAAAGGAAAATAAAGACGATTACTACAGTGTAACTCCTAACAAAGATATAGTAGAAAAAATCAAAGAGAGAATAGAGAAAGAGTATGCAAATGATATTTCATTAACCTGGTTTGCAAATGAATGTTTTATTAATAAAGACGTTTTATCCCGAATGTATAAAAAGAAATATGGAATCGGTATCACAAATTATATAAACCAGGTTCGGTTGGAACAAGCGAAAGTTTATCTTATGCTGGGGTACTCCAGTACGCAGGCGGCGCAGTTGGTGGGTTATCATGACGTCAATTATTTTAGCAGGGTGTTTAAGAAATATTTTGGTATAACGCCTACAGAATTCACAAGATTATCAAAAGAGAATTTATAACGTAAAAACCATCTTGTTACATGAGATGGTTTTTGGTTACAGTTCGATGGCTGAACTGTAACGGACTTTGTCAGTTTCGTCCTAAAATAAGTCTAAAAAATCCATATATTTGGTTATAATTATACTGTAATATGAATGGTGTAAAGAGTTATTACCAACATAAATGATAAATAGAAAAGGGAGGACTGAAAATGAAAAAGAAATTAATAACATGGATCGCAGCAACATCTTTGGCAGTGGGCTTATTAACAGGCTGTAAAGCGAAAGAAGAAACGAAAGAGACACAAACAAATGCGGAAACAAGTGCGGAAACAAACGCCGAAGCAAACGCAATATCGGACAATGATTCTGAAAAAGAAAATGTTTCCGGAGAAACCGTTGAATTAGAATTCCTGTTTGGAGATCCAAACCGAACCGAAATATTCAGCAGAATTGTTGAGGACTTTAACCAGAGTCAAAGTGAAGTGCATGTGACGTTTAATGCAACAGGAACGAATCACTTAGAAGAGTTAATGACGCGTCTGGCAACAAATGATGTACCGGATTTAACAAGCCAGTTACAAGGATATGAATTGGCAAGTTATGTGGATGCAGGGTATATCAAAGATATCAGAAATGAACCATATCTTTCTTATATAAGAGATACGGAGCTGGATACGGTAAGTATTGACGGTGGTGTTTATGGTATTCCAATGGATACACAGGCATGGGGTGTATTCTATAACAAAGAGTTATTTGAACAGGCAGGAATCAAAGAAGTACCCAAAACGGTAACGCAGTTAAAAGAGTGCGTAGAAAAGCTGAATGCTGCAGGAATCACACCTTTTGCGGGAGGATATGGTACGGAATGGACAATTGGACAGTTTCTGGGATATGGTGCATCTTCTATTCTCACTCCGGCAGCCGTAGAGCTTGGAGATGATTACAAAAAAGGAAACTGGAGCTTTGACCTGCCGGGTATAGACATGGCTTTTGATGTTCTTGACTTAGTTGCCGATAATACACAGGACCGACCTTTTGATACGGATGTGTCAGGACAGTACGCAATATTTGCAAAAGGGGAAGCGGCAATGATGCTGCAGGGAAATTGGTCTATTTTACAGATACGCGAACTGAATCCGGAAATCAGTATGGGAATGTACCCGCTTCCTATATCGGAGGATGAAGAAGACTTATTATATCCAAAGCAGTATGGTTTTGTAATAAATGTACTTGCTGCCACAGATGAAGATCCTGCAAAAGCAGAGGCAATCAATAAGTTTATGGAGTTTTTCTTAAATCCGGAAAATGGAGGCGGTTACTACTATGACGAGATTGGCGTACCCACGGCAAATGCGGAAGCAAGCCCTAAATTAGACGAAGCATCAGAAATATTGCAATCTTATCTGGAAGAAGAGAAAACGGTATTTACTTATTATGCATACGAACCTGCAGGATTTGATGCAGAATCCTGGAAAGTAACGGTTCAGTATCTAAACAGCGGAAGCAAGGATCATGAACAACTGATAAAAGATTTTGATGCCGCATTTGATAAATATGCGGATGCGCTAAATAAATAAGATTAGCGACGAGGCTGCCGGGAATAGGCAGCCTCGAATACAGAAAGGATAAAAAGATGAAGACTAAGGTTAAGTTAAAAAAAGAAGGTTTTGATTTTTTCCGTTTTATTTTTCCGATGCTTCTTTTATATATCATCTTTTTTATATTACCTCTTTTGCAGACGATCGGTTATTCGTTTACCGATTATAATGGAATAAATCCTACAGTCGAATGGACAGGCTTTAATAATTATCTGGCAGTGTTTAAAGATAAGCTGTTTTTGAATTCATTATTATTTACAGCGTCCTCAGCCCTGCTGTTTATGATTTTTGCAAATACGATTGGCTTTGTCCTGGCGCTGGCGCTTAATCGTAAAATAAAAAGCAAAAATATTTTAAGAGCCATTATATTTTGTCCTTTTATATTCAATAATGTGACAGTAGGATTTATCTGGCAGTTTATATTGGGAAGATTAATGACAGACCTATACCCATTAACAGGCTGGGAGGTATTTAAAATTGGCTGGCTTTCAAATGAAAAACTGGTGCTGTATTCGGTTGTTTTTGTTAAATTGTGGCAGACAATGGGGTATTTTATGGTTATTTATCTGGCCGGATTACAGATGCTGCCCCAGGATCCGGTAGAGGCGGCGGTTATTGATGGCTGCAGCAGATTAAAAATGATCACTCACATTACGCTGCCGTTATTAAAGCCCACCATATTTGTATGTTTGTTTCTGGCAATTACTGAAACACTGAATATGTATCCACTCTTAATGACGTTAACAAACGGAGGACCGGGGCATGCATCAGAAAATATATCTTTATACATATATGTTGAAGCGTTTAAGAGTCACCGAATGGGATATGCGGCCGCAATGTCCGTGATTCTGACCATTTTAATCTTAATGGTAGCCGCATTGCAAATGAGACTGACAAAGGAGGAAAACTGATGGGAGAGAGAAAAAACGTAAACAGGATGATCGGTACTCTTTTGTGGATTTTTTGCTTTTTAATGTTTCTGCCAATGGTTTTCGTTATCATCAACGCTTTTAAAACATTTGGCGAAGTGGTTATGGATCCGCTTGCGCTGCCGGAAGAATGGAATTTGAATAATTTCAAAGAGGTAATGAAAACAGGAAATTATGTGAAAGTATTTTTGAATACCATTTATTTTGCTGTTTTAAGCGGGACGATTGTTTTGGTACTTAGTTCAATGGCCGGTTACAAATTATCAAGAATGGATAACCGGGCAAGCAAAATTACCATGCTGGTTTTTATGATTGCAATGATGCTGCCTTTTCCGGTTATCATGATCCCTCTTGCAACAGTTGCATCAAAGCTGAATATTTCAAATAACCTTACGTTGGTATCCGTGTTAAATGCGGGATTTTCCTGTTCTTTGGCAGTGGTTATGTATACGCAGACAGTACGCGGCATACCGAAAGAACTGGATGAATGTGCGTATATAGACGGATGTAATGGGTATCGCTTTTTCTTTTCTGTTATTTTCCCATTATTAAAACCGATGACAGGTACTTTATCAGTATTATACTTCATTCGTTATTGGAATGATCTGATGCTGCCTATGATTTTAATATCAAAGAAGGAGTTATATACCATTCCATTATCACAATTATCTTTCTATAATCAATTTACTCAAAATAGATGGAATCTGCTGCTGGCTTCCGGGTTAATGGCAATTATTCCTGTAGTAATTTTATATATATTTACACAGAAAACGATTATAAGCGGAATCGTAGCGGGAGCTGTGAAAGGATAAGGAGTGTATTCAGGATGTATCATATGACAAAACTTGAAGATGTCGTCATTACAGGCGGATTAATGAGAGAAAAGCAGAATCTGGTAAGGAAGGTTACAGTCCCTTACATTAAAAAGGCTTTACACAATGAAATACCAGGTATAATTCCAAGTGATGCATTTGAAAATTTCAAAATAGCGGCGGGAGATACGAATGCGGAATTTCATGGGCTGGTTTCACAGGACAGCGATTTATTTAAATGGCTGGAAGCAGCAGCATTGTCCCTGCAATTTAAGGACACAGAAATGATTAGAGAGCAAGTTAATAATACAATCGCATTGTTGGAACGTACACAGCAAAAGAATGGATATCTGAATACTTATTACATCATTAACGGATTAATTAACAAATGGAGTTATCTAAAAGAATCTTGCCAATTATATTGTGCCGGACATTTAATTGAGGCAGCAGTTTCACATTATGAAGTCACTAAAGATGACAGACTGCTACAAATTGCCCGGAGATATGCGGACTGCATTAATAGAGATTTTGGAATTGGCAGGGAGAAACTCAAGGGATATGATGGGCATGCCGAGGTAGAATTGGCGCTTTATCGACTGTATGAAGTAACGAAAGAGGAGAAATATAGGGAATCAGCAAATTTTTTTGTGGAAGAAAGAGGGAAGAAACCATCCTTCTTTTCAATCGAAAAAAGCAATGGAAATGTAAAGGATAATTTAGTCTATGCCCTGAGTGAATCAGACTTTCACCATTCACAGTCACATTTGCCTGTACGGGAGCAAAAGGAAGCGGTCGGTCATGCTGTGAAAGCAATGTATTTTTATATTGCGGCAACCGATAAAGCGCGGTTGGATGAGGATCAGGAGTTGTTTAGGACATTGGAATTTCTGTGGGATGATGTGACAACTAAGAAAATGTATCTTACCGGAGCGATAGGATCATCAGAGTATGGAGAAAGCTTTACCTATGCGTATGATTTGCCGGCTGATTTGATGTATGGAGAAACCTGTGCTTCTATTGGCCTGTTTTTCTGGGGATATCATATGCTTTTGATAGAAAACAACAGTAAGTATGCAGATATCATGGAAAAAACACTTTATAATGGAATTCTTTGTGGAATTTCAGAAAAAGGAACGGAATTTTTTTATACAAATGCATTGGAAATTGATCCTGAGCGTTGTGAAAAAAGAAAAGATTATATGCACTTAATGGCAGAACGGCAAAGTTGGTTTGAATGCCCGTGCTGCCCACCGAATATATCCAGATTGATATTGTCTTTGAACCGATATATCTATACGGCAAATGAAAGAGAATTGAATGTGCATTTATTTGCTGAAAGCAAAGGGTCTATTGATGGATGGAAAATAGAACAGGCAACGAATTACCCCGCCGGTGGAATTGTGAAGATGAAAGTATCAAATGCTGCTGCGACGGAAGGAATTTTAAAAATAAGGATTCCGGACTGGTGTGAAAAAGCAGACCTGAAGGTAGACGGCGAGAATATAAATTATGATGTACAGGATGGATATGCCATACTGCCTGTCGTCAGCACAAAAGAGGTTGAGATAATTCTTGATATGAAAATGCCGGTTGTAAAAATGTATGCCAATCAAAATATAAAAAATTTATCAGGAAAAGCAGCAATTATGAAAGGACCTGTTGTTTATTGTGCGGAGCAGGCAGATAATGGCCCTGTTTACAATTTGTATCTAAAGGATAACGGAGTGATAAAAGACTGTGATAGCGACATTATAGTTGACGGATATCGGTGTACCGGAATGACAAAAGAGTTGTATGGCACAAAAAAACCTGTTTATGATCCGGTAAAGATAAAACTCTTACCTTATCGATTATGGAATAATCGAGGCAGGGGGGAAATGAGAGTCTTCTTCTCTGAAAGATAAAAAATTCAAGGGGTGAAGTATGAAAAAAGTTAATATGAATATCAAAGATAAATTCTGGTCATCTAAAATTGAAAAAATATGCAAAGACATTATCCCATATCAATATGAAGTTTTAAACGATAAAATAGAGGGGATCCCCAAAAGCCATGCGATTGAGAATTTTAAAATAGCTGCGGGAATATCGAAAGGAACGTTTGCAGGAATGCTTTTTCAGGATAGCGATGTGGCAAAATGGATAGAAGCTGCGGCTTATTCACTGGCAATATATGATAATTTGGAAATTGAGAAAAATATTGATGATGTAGTGGAAATTATGGCTCTGGCACAACAGGAAGATGGATACCTGAATACATTCTATACATGTGCAAAGCCGCAGGAAAGGTTTACGAATATTGCTCATGGACACGAGCTTTATTGCGCAGGGCATTTGTTAGAGGCTGCCGCAGCATATGCTGAAATAACCGGAAAAGAAAAATTCTTAAATATTATGATTCGGTATATAGATTATTTGATGGATATAATTGGCCCCGGATCCGGTAAGATGAGAATATACCCCGGACACCCGGAGATTGAAATAGCCTTATATAAACTATATAAGTATACGAACAAAGATAAATATTTACAGTTTATGGAATATTTTATTAGAGAGAGAGGAAAGCAGCCGTCCTTTTTAGAAAGGGATTCGGGTTACGGTGAGCAGTATAAAGATCAATGGTTTGCACTCTCTTATCATCAGGCCCACGCTCCGGTATTAGAGCAATATGAGGCGGTTGGGCATGCAGTACGTGCAGTTTACTTATATACTGCAATGGCAGATTTTGCATATGAAAAAAACGACGGCAGGATGAAAGCATGTCTGGAAACACTATGGGACGATGTAACGAGACGCAAAATGTATATTACCGGTGCAATAGGCTCTATTGAGCATGGGGAATGTTTTGGGCAGGCGTATGATTTACCCAATGACAGAGCGTATGCAGAGACTTGTGCCACCATTGGGCTGATATTCTGGGCAAAACGAATGCTCCGCCTGGAAATGAACAGCAAATATTCAGACGTTATGGAATTAGCATTGTATAATGGTGCTTTAAGTGGTATGGCAGCAGACGGAAAACATTATTTCTATGTAAATCCTCTTATGATGATTCCAAAAGAAGTAAACAGCCGTTATGATCTAAGACATGTGAAAGCGGAAAGGGTAACCTGGTTTGGATGTGCATGCTGTCCTCCGAATATAGCAAGATTAATTACTTCATTAAGTGATTATGTATATGATTATAACTTGGAAGAAAAAAGTCTGTATGTTCATTTGTATATTTCAGGAAGCATATGTGTCAATAGTGTATCTCAAGAATATTTTAATATTTGGGGCGACTATCCTGAAGATGGGGAGATGAATTATACATACACAGGATGCGGCGGAAAATATTCGATTTACCTGCGTATTCCCGGCTGGTGTAAGGAGTGGAAAATCAAAGTTAATGGCAGGGAAATGAGGTATATTCCTTATAATGGTTATGTTAAAATTGAGAGAATGTGGAAAGAAGGCGATCGTGTTCAAATAGCCTTTACATTAATTCCGCGCCTTGTTTATGCGAATCCTTCCGTGACAGCCGATACCGGTCGTGCAGCAATTATGAAGGGTCCCCTGGTTTATTGCCTTGAAGAAGCAGACAACGGATCGGAGCTGAATGCAATAGTAATAGATCAATTCGATAAATTCGAAATCTGTCATGAGGATAGTTTGCCATCGGAAAATAGAATAATAAAGTTTCTAGCTTATAAAGAAGATATTGAAGCATGGGGAAGTGAGTTATATGCTGAAAGGGAGCGCAAATACAATCAAATTCAGGTAAAGGCAATTCCATATCATGACTGGGGGAATCGTGGCTTGGGAGAAATGCTTGTATGGATAAGGAAAAATGAAATTAACGATTTATATACCGAATGTTGAAAAAAATCATATAATGTTATCAGAGGCATTATATTAAATTTTTTTAGGAGGAGCCGATAGACGATGGCATTAATTGTAATCAATCCCGGACATACAGGAGGATATAACCAGGGCATTTGTTACGGATATTATGAGGGGAATACCATGCTCACATTAGCAATTTATCTTGGGAATTTACTGAGAGTTATGGGGGCTGATGTTAAATTTACACGAACCACTGATACAGAAAACCCAAGCGTTACTCAAAGAGGTGAGATGGGGGCAAATGCTGACTTATATTTTTCTCTGCACAGTAATGCCTATGATGATCCCAGTGTCAGAGGGGTGGATGTATTTTATTCAGTACGGCGGCCGGAAAGTGAACCACTGGCAGCCCGTATTGGAAATGCAGTAGCAGCTGTTATGGGTAACCAACTGCGTAGAGTCATAGCGATACCATCAACCACAAACCCATCGCGGGATTATTATGGGGAATTACGTGCTGCCGTATCTGTGGGGGCCAGGCATGCTTTATTAGTTGAGCATGGTTTCCATACTAATATGGAAGATTGTGAACTTTTGTCAGACGATGCGGTACTCAGGCAGATCGCTGCTGCAGAGGCAGTTGTTATAGCTCAATATTTTGATCTCCCCATAAGCTGTTTAGGCAATTATATCGTACAGCCCCAGGATTCTTTATATGGTATTGCACAGAAATTCGGTGTGACCTGGGATTCTATTGCTTTGGCGAACAGTATTGCTTTTCCTTATATTATTATGGTGGGACAGCGGATTATAGTGCCGCTGCCTGCAGGCAGCGTTTGCTAGTTTATAGGCATTTACAAATTCATTTATGGCAGTATAACTCGTCAGGTTATACTGCTGCTTTTTTGGTTTTTTTATTTCTATTATAGCCGGTGGATTAATTCAGGCTAATAAACACAAAGATAAGTGTGAACAAAAGTTCACACTTTAAGAAAAAAATAATATGCATAGAGTAATGAAAAATGCTATAATAAAACGAAACACTTTCAAAATAAGCAGAAGTATGGAGGTTAATATGAAGTTCAAAAAGAAACAAGTGGTTATTATCTCTATAATAGCGGTGATAATACTTGCGGTGGCTGGATTGATCATATGGTTTTTGAGAGGGCGCAGTACGTCGCAGGTATCCTCCGGACAGTCAGTATATGTTAGTTCTGTTGCAGACATCATGGGATTAAGCAGCGGAAATGGTATGATTGGACGTTACAGTGGTGTGGTAGAACCGCAGAAAACCTGGAAAATAGAAGCATCTTCGGATAAAAAAGTAGAAGAAATATACGTAAAAGAAGGGGACGAGGTTAAGACCGGAGATAAACTGTTTATCTACAGTACGTCCGAAGCGGAAGACAGTCTGGTACAGGCAGATATTGATCTGGAACGCATTAGCAATGAGATAGAGACAACAAAAATTCAGCTTGAGGAGCTGAAAAAGGATAAAGCATCCGCATCCGCAGATGACCAGTTGGAGTATACTACCCGTATCATGAGTGCAGAACAAAGCATTAAGCGCAGTGAATACGAACATAAGAGTAAAAAGGCAGAGATTGAACAGTTGAAAAAAAGCATTAAAAATGCTGTTGTCAACAGTGAAATGGATGGTGTAGTAAAGACTATAAATGCTACCGGAGATGATTCGTCATCTTACATGGGAGGAGAAACAGAAAGCTTTATGACGATCCTTGCAACAGGTTCCTTTCGTATAAAAGGGAGTGTTAATGAGCAGAACATGTCTGCGATTGTTGAGGGACAGCCTGTAATTGTACATTCCCGCGTGGATGAAAATCAAATATGGAAGGGCACATTAACCGCCGTAGATCTTGAAAATGCGAGCAATAACCGAAATAACGAATATTATTACAGCAGCGATACTTCAAGTGAAAGTTCCAGCAGTTACCCATTTTATGTAGATTTGGAATCAGCGGAAGGATTGATGCTGGGTCAGCATGTTTACATTGAGATGGATTATGGACAGAGCGAGGTAAAGGAAGGGCTGTGGCTTGACAGCTATTATATTGTTCAGGATGAGGATGAGGCTTATGTATGGGCCGCAAATGAAAAAGATAGAATTGAAAAAAGGAAAATCACCCTGGGTGAATATGATGAAGAATTAATGAAATATGAAATCATAGATGGCTTGACAGAAGAAGATTATATTGCCTTTCCTGATGTAACCGTTACAGAAGGAGCAAAAGCAGAAAAGAATATAGACAATATAATAACAGATGATCCGGAGGGTCTGGATGATTCCAATATAGGAACAGGCGGCATGAGTGGACTCGGTGATTCCGGCATGGATAGTGGTGAAGATGTGTACTCGGATGACTCCGATTATGATGAAAATGACGAGTCTTTGATGGATGAGGCACCGAGTGCCATGATGGAAGAAATGGGGGTCTTGGAGTGATTCTGGAATTGGACCACATTTATAAAGATTATATGCAGGGAAACATGGTTGTTCCGGTGTTAAAAGATAACACGCTGCATGTAGAAAAAGGAGAATATCTGGCTGTTATGGGACCGTCAGGTTCCGGCAAGTCTACGCTTATGAATATCATAGGCTGTCTGGACAAACCCACAAAAGGATCCTTTTTATTGGACGGAGAGGATATATTGCAGGTAAAAGACAGCGATTTGGCAGATGTACGTCTGCACAGTCTTGGATTTGTATTTCAGACGTTTCAGCTGTTGCCAAAGCAGACCGCACTGGAAAATGTGGCGCTGCCTCTGATCTATTCGGGTATACATAAGAAAGAACGACTTATAAAGGCGTCGGCGGCACTGGACAGAGTTGGTTTGTCTGACCGTTTGGATTTTTTGCCAAATCAGCTGTCCGGCGGACAGAAGCAGCGCGTTGCAATTGCCAGGGCCATGGTAAATAATCCTAAAATATTGCTGGCAGATGAGCCCACCGGTGCATTAGACTCAAAATCAAGCCAGCAGGTAATGGAGTTGTTTACAAAATTAAATAATGAGGGTGTTACGGTAATTATGATTACCCATGACAGTAATATTGCGAAATATGCGAAACGAATTGTAGATATTTTTGATGGGGAAATTTCCGAAAGAGATCAGAAGGAGGCATCTCTATGAAAAAAGGAGTAATTGCAGGCATCTGCATTGCAGCGGCGGCAGTTCTGGCAGGCGGTGGGTATGGCATTTATAAATTAGTAAAGAACAATGGTGATCCGGTATCTGTGACCAGGGTTTCCTATTTGAATACCGGCTGGTGGGGTGGGGAAATGCCTACTTCGGGTATTGTTACAGCAAATGTTTCACAAGAAGTGTATATTTCTTCGGACGAGTTGATTGATGAAGTCTTTGTAAAAGAAGGTGACCGGGTTAGAATAGGAGATAAGCTGCTGGCCTATGATACAACGCTATTGGACCTGGATTTTGATTCTGCCAAATTAGATGTCCAGATTCTGGAACTGGAAATAAAAGGTGCCGAAAATGACCTGACAAAACTAAAGGGAACTACACCGGTCAATTCAACGAAGACCGGAGACAGTGCCCGGGCAGCTTCTCTGTCTCGAAACGAGATATTCATAATGACTGCCGCCCCCCAGGAGGAAGGAACTGAGTCAGAAGAGACTGCAAACACAGACACAGAGTCAGAAACGGAACCGGAAACAGAGGAGGAAATAGAGCCGTCACCTTTGGACAGGATCAAAGCGAACAAAAAGCTGACGTATAAGACAAAACCTTATAAAGGAACGGGTACAAAAGAGGATCCATACGTATTTTTCTGTAAAGACGGTGCTACGATAGAGGCCTCATTTATGAATAAAATGCTGGGTTTCAATGAAGCAGGCACTTCCAGAAAAAAAGGCGGCATGAATCAGGACGGAAAAGGCTGTTATGCGGTATTGGAAATCCGGGAAGGTGATTCTGTTGCGGGAGGTTTTGTAAAATCTATCAGTATCAACGGAACAGCAAAAGCGGATAAAGCATATGAACCCGGAACCACATGGACCTTCACCAGTGAAGGGGTAACGAAAAATGTGATGGATATCAAAGATCCTGATAAAACGAAAGATGATGATGACGATAGTGATGACGATGACATATTTGATGACGACGGTGACGAAAACTATACGGAGGAAGAACTGAAAGAATTGATCAAAGAAAAGGAAGAAGAGATCAAAGATCTGAAGCTGGATAAGGAAGAGGCAGAACTGAAGGTCAAGCAGGCAGAGCGCAGTTTAGATGAAGCAACCCAAAAAGCAACGATAAACGGTATTGTCAAGTCAGTCTGTGATCCGGCGGCAGGACAAATTGACAGTGAAGCGTTCATCCTTATAAACAGTGATGAAGGCATGTATGTAAAGGGAAACATCAGTGAGTTAGATTTGGATAAGATCAAAGTGGGTTCCACCATGATAGGCAGCGCTTACGAAAGTGGTACATCCTTTGAAGCAACCATTACGGAGATATCAGAGTATCCGGAGACGGGAGAGAGTTTTGGATGGAATGAGGGAAATCCAAATGTGTCCAACTACCCGTTTATGGCATATATCGAAGAACCCGGCAATCTGAATAATAATGAATATGCTCAACTAACGATTGCAAGTGAGGCAGGAGCCTCTGCTTCCTCTATTTATTTGGAAAAGGCATATGTGCGTTCGGAGAATGGACAAAGTTATGTTTTTATAGCCGATGAAAATAACCGTCTGGTAAAGCAGTATGTGAAAACAGGGCAAACTCTTTATTCAACTACAATAGAAATAAAGGAAGGCCTGGATGAGGAGGATAGAATCGCATTCCCCTATGGGAAAAATGTGAAAGAAGGTGCCAAAGTTAAAACGGATGAAGACGAGGATGAAGACACAGATGACAGTATAAATATTAATGGCGGTGAAGAAGGCATAATGATGGACAGCATGGAAGAATATTAGGAGGTACGGGCATGTTAGAAAATATACGATTGTCTTTACAGGGCATTTGGTCGCATAAAATGCGTTCTTTCCTGACTATGTTGGGTATTATTATTGGTATAGCATCGATTATATCCATTGTTTCTACCATACAGGGAACAAATGAGCAGATTAAGAATAATCTGATAGGTTCCGGAAATAATTCGGTTGATGTACAGATTTACAAAGGTGATATGGTATTTGAGGCGTCGGATTGGGAAAAGATGCCGGAAGGAGTACCGGTTATTGATGAAGATACAAGACAGAAAATGCTGGATGTTGAAGGCGTGGAAAATGTGACGTTATATACAAGCCGTTCCTATGCGGAAGGGATTTATTACCAAAACAGTGCGCTGCAGGGACCAAAAGTATTTGGAATTGATGACTACTACTTTGATACCTGCGGATATATAATACGGATGGGGCGTTTCTTTGTTCCGGAAGATCATGCAAACTTTCAGAAGGTGGTCATTCTGGATCAGACAGCTGCAAGCAGCCTGTTCCAGGAGGAGAGTGCGGTTGGAAAGACCATTGAAATTAGCGGAGAACCATTTACCGTGGTGGGAGTTGTTCAAAAATCAGAGGAGTTTAGCCCGGTTATCAATTCCTTAGAAGATTATCAGACATATTTGGGAGATGAAGTAAGCGGTGCGGTCTATATGCCATCTGCGTCATGGTGCATCGTGTATGATTATGATGAAGCGCAGAATGTAGTCGTACGGGCAGCATCTACGGAACAAATGAGTACCACCGGAAAAGCGTGTGCAGATATTTTGAATGAAAATGTAACTGCACAAAGTTCTGATGTAAAATATAAAGCAGCCAATTTACTGGAGCAGGCAAAAGAGCTGCAGGATTTAAGTGCGGCGACCAATAGCCAGCTGATTTGGATAGCCAGCATATCTTTGCTGGTAGGCGGAATCGGAGTTATGAATATCATGCTGGTATCTGTTACAGAGCGTACCAGTGAGATCGGTTTAAAAAAGGCAATTGGCGCCAAGAGACGTTATATTTTGGGACAATTTCTCACGGAGGCAGCCGTATTGACCAGCCTTGGCGGGATCATTGGAGTGGTGGCAGGCATCGGACTGGCTCAGGCTATATCAAAAATGTCGGATACCCCGGTAGCAATCAGCATACCGGCAATTGGAATATCCGTGGTCTTTTCTATGTTGATAGGGATTGTTTTTGGACTGCTTCCGTCCATTAAAGCAGCCAATTTGAATCCAATTGATGCACTGCGACATGATTAATGTAGGAATTCACCAAAAAGGCTTGATTTTCATACCCTTATTATGGTATACTACCAAAGTTAAAAAAATCACGCATGAATATTCCAAAGACGGTGCCGGATACCCGGTTTTGGCGGAAGTAAAACATGCGGAAGAAAACAACCAAAAAGGAGAAAAAACATGAGTGTAATTTCAATGAAACAGTTACTTGAAGCAGGTGTGCATTTTGGACATCAGACCAGAAGATGGAATCCTAAAATGGCTCCATATATCTATACCGAAAGAAACGGCATCTACATCATAGACCTGCAGAAATCCGTAGGTATGGTAGATACGGCCTATAGAGCAGTTGCAGACACCGTGGCAGATGGTGGAACGATCCTCTTCGTGGGAACGAAAAAACAGGCTCAGGACGCTATTAAGACGGAAGCAGAACGCTGCAATATGTTTTACGTAAATGAAAGATGGCTTGGCGGTATGTTAACCAATTTCAAAACCATCCAGAGCAGAGTAAAACGTCTGAAAGAGATTGAAACAATGCAGGAAGACGGAACATTTGATGTTCTTCCCAAGAAAGAAGTAATCGCTCTGAAGAAAGAAATGGATAAGCTTCAGAAAAACCTGGGCGGAATCAAAGAGATGAAGAGAGTCCCGGATGCGATTTTCGTAGTTGATCCCAAAAAAGAAAGAATCTGTGTTCAGGAAGCTCATACACTGGGAATTCCATTGATCGGTATTGCTGATACCAATTGTGATCCGGAAGAATTAGATTATGTAATCCCGGGTAATGATGATGCGATTCGAGCGGTTAAACTGATTGTTTCCAAGATGGCAGATGCAGTTATTGAGGCAAACCAGGGAGCGGAAGCAGATATCGCAGCGGAAGATTTTGCGGCAGCAGAAGTAGCAGGAGAAGATGTAGTAGCGGAAGAATTTTAACTAGGAGGAATGAAAACCATGGCAATTACAGCAGGAATGGTAAAAGAATTACGTGAAATTTCCGGCGCCGGCATGATGGATTGTAAGAAGGCGCTTACACAAACAGAAGGTGATATGGACAAGGCAGTAGAGTTCTTAAGAGAAAAAGGATTGGCAACTGCTCAGAAAAAAGCAGGCCGTGTGGCAGCAGAAGGTCTGTGTAAAGTTTTGGTAACAGACGACGAAAAGAAATCAGTCGTAGTAGAAATAAATGCGGAGACAGACTTTGTTGCTAAGAACGAAGTATTTCAGGCATATGTGGGCGAAGTAGCTGCACAGGCACTGGAGACAACCGCTTCTGACATAGAAGCATTCATGGCTGAGACCTGGAAGGCAGATACAAGCATGACCGTACAGGAAGCACTGGCAGGGAAAATAGCCGTTATCGGTGAAAACATGAACATCAGAAGATTTCAGCAAGTGAGTGAGGAAAACGGATTTGTCGCTTCTTATACCCATATGGGTGGTAAAATCGGTGTTTTAGTAGATGTTGAGACCGACGTGATAAATGACGATATCAAAGAGATGGCTAAGAATATTGCAATGCAGGCAGCAGCTTTGAAACCACTTTATACAAATAGAAGTGAAGTAGATGCGGATTACATCGAAAAAGAAAAAGAAATTCTGAAAGTTCAGGCCAAAAACGAGAAGCCGGATGCAAATGATAAGATTATCAACGGCATGGTAATGGGGCGTATCAATAAAGAATTGAAAGAAATTTGTCTGATGGATCAGGTTTATGTAAAAGCAGAAGATGGAAAACAGTCCGTACAGCAGTATGTAGATTCGGTAGCAAAAGCTGCAGGCGCTAAAATTAATATTAAGAGCTTTGTACGTTATGAGACCGGTGAAGGTATTGAGAAGAAGGAAGAAGACTTTGCGGCTGAGGTTGCTAAGCAGATGGGTCAATAGGGAAGCTTTTCCAGTGAAACAGTAATTTTTTCTTATAAAACAAAGGCTCTGAAAGCCTTATAATTCCTAGTATTTAGGCAGTTATAGGTTTTCGGGGTCTTTTTTTCATTTGTTCAAAGTTGATTCGTAAGTAATGAAAAATGAATCTGTTGAAATGAATAATCAGATTTGATACAATAAAATTGCACAAAAGAAAATTGTAGATAGATGGATGCTTGGTCAAAGTGACGAGGTCGAATATGGAAATGAATGAAAAGTGCATAAAAATAATGAATTATCTTGTGCAGCAGAAAAATTTTACATCCTATACAAAGCTTGCTGAAATCTTTCAGATGTCAGATAGGATGGTGCGGAAATATGTAGATACGATAGAGGAATTTCTTAGTACGAAGGGTCTTAATTGTTTTGAAAGGAAGTATGGAAGCGGTATAAAAATTCACATAACAGACAAGCTTTTGGACTCCGTTCTTTTTTGGCAAAACAGGCGGACTTCTTACCAGTATACTTATTCTAAGGAAGAGCGCAACGACATAGTTCTTGCCACACTGCTGCTTGAAAACAAGCCAATGTCACAGCGGTATTTTGCTCAGATGCTGAATGTTTCAGATGCAACGATTGTGCGGCAAATGGATCAGGTTCAGGAAGTTGTAAATACATGTGGAATGACTCTTGTGCGGAAAAACAACATGGGCTTATATGTTCAGGGAAATGAATTTGATCGTCAGGTATTTTTAGTCCAGTGCTATCACAGGTACGTGAATTTTGGAAACCTGAAAGCATATATGCATGGAGATATCGCCCATATAGATGGTTCCAAACTGACTGATATACTATTTGACCGTCTGAATGACCGGGGTGAACTAATTTACAGTTCCATTGAATTGTTTGAAAGTGAACATAAGATACAGTTTGACGATGCATCATTTGTAAGAATTTTTCTTCAGATTTTTATTCTTGTTGTTCGGATACAGGCTGGAATAAAAGAAAGTGTATATCATCCCCCGGCATTTGCCGAATTGTTTGATGACTGGCAGGATGAATTACAGTTTATCGAAAAAATAGAGCAGCAGTATCAAATACAGATAGGTATGGATGACAGAATCTATATTATTGCAGGCTTATATAGCGGATCCCAGGCGTTGGGAATGTTGTGCATAACAGAGCATTACAAAATCATGGAAAGCACGGTAGAACAGATGATTTCCGTCTATGAGGAGGTCTCCGGCATACAATTTGGAATATTTCGAAAAAAATTGATGAAAAATCTGATTCGTCATATACAGCCTGTTATGGCTCTTGAATTTTTCAAGCTGCCAGCCAATAAAAGCTCCTGTGATCATAAAGTTTTGGTGGAAAGGGAATGCCTTAACTATACAAAAATGGCTATTGGAGATTTTGAAAATTGTATTGGAAGGCGGTTGGAGGAAGACGAAATATCGACAATTGCCGTTTATTTCCGAGCTATTGAGATAAAGATCCATAAGAGTCGAGAGGATTCAAATAAAGTCCTGTTGGTGTGTGGGGCAGGAATCGGGATTTCTAATTTAATAGCAATCCAGCTTCGGCGTCAGTTTCAGGTAGATACAATCATTACTACATCAAGCAGGCAATTTGATATGATTCCCAGGGAATCATATCAGCATATAATCAGTACGATTGAGATTGCAGGGCTTCCACCTCAGGACTATGTGTTGATTTCTCCCTGTTATACGTTAGAGGATCAGAAAAAAGTGGCAGCGGTATTAAGGCGTTCTATGTACGAACCGGCGCGCTACGATCAATTGGTTGCCACCAGCTCCAGACTGCTTAAACGTATGGAAAAATATTCAGATATAGCGGATAAGCAGTATTTACAAATGGAAATCATTGATGAACTGTTAAGCAGAGAAGATGTCCGCGCAGAAAGGAGGGATAATAGTTTACGCGGACAGTTAAATATCTGGGATATGATTAACGAGGGTGTTGTACGGGTAAAGTTTCAGGCAGAAAGTTGGCAGGAGGCTGTAGAAGAGGGGGTGAGTTTACTTGAGAAAACAGGTGCGGTTGAGGCCGGCTATGCAGATGATATTGTGTCGAAAATTCTTCTGCTGGGGCCATATATGGCGATTATGCCACAGGTGTTTTTTTCCCATGCGGAAAATAACGGCAATGTGTATTCAGCGGCAATCAGCATACTGACACTTAAGAAAGGCATCACTGTAGGCAGGGATGATTGCGATCCCATACGATTGGTTATTACTTTGGCGGCACCGGATTCTACCGCTCATCTGAGAGCTGTTGCACAGCTGTTTGGCATACTTCGTAAGCGGGATAATGTAGATAAAATAATTAATTCAAAAAACAGTACATCAATTTTAAAAATGATTATGCAGCAAAAGTGGAGAGAACCCTATGAAGGATGATATAGTTATTTTAGAAAAATTAATTTTTAATAATATGGCAGGAGATTTTGAAAATATTATACGAACTGCCGGTGCCGTGCTTAAGGAGATGGACATCGTAAAAAGCAGTTATCCGGAGGCAGTTATCCTCCGGGAAAAGGAGTATCCAACAGGTTTGGCAGGCATGCATGGAAATTTTGGGATACCTCATACGTATAGCAGGCATTGTATTGAATCCGCGCTATCTATTATTCGTCCTTTAAGACCCCTGGAATTTGTCAGAATGGATGATCACAGCAAAAGTATATCCTGTGATTTGATTGTACTGCTGGCAATTAACCACCCGGAGAAACAGTTGTCTATGTTAAGAAAACTTATGAAAGCGATGCAGGATGAGAAACTTTTTAATATTTTGCGAAATGAAATTTCCAGCAAAGTTGTAGTAGAGACGCTTAGAAAAATATGTCTGTAAAAAAAAATATTTATAAAGGAGATGGGAACTTTGAAGAAAATTGTTGTGGCATGTGGATCTGGTATAGCAACGTCAACTACGGTGGCAGCAGCCATTCGTGAACTGTGTGCAGAGGAGAGAATTCCTGTAAAAATAGAATCGATTGATCTGAAAAATCTGGATAATGAGATTCAAGGTGCCGATGTATATGTAGGAATCATTAACGCTGCAGAAATAGATAAGACCGGTATAAAGTATGGAGTGGAAACGATTAACGGAATTCCATTTTTAACGGGGGTAGGCATTGAAGAAGAATTTGATAAATTAAAGAAAATTTTACTTAAATAACAAGAAAAAGGCACAAATGCTCTTAGTTAAATAAATTAATTTCTAATGCTGACTCATAAGACCCTATACTATAATATCATACAATCAGCGGGCATGCAATTTGATAAATCGGGAGTAAAGGAGAAAAATCTATGAATGCTAGAGAAAAATTTAAGGCAGTTCTTAATTTTGAGCCAGGGGCTCCTGCGCCAAAAGTTGAAACAAGCTACTGGTATCAATGTGTCGAGGGGTTTATCGATCAGGGACTGCCTGTTGTAAGTCCACTCCCTGCAACAAATACGAAAAATATAGTTGTGCGCGGTGGTCCGGTCGCAATCCCCAAAGGCAATGATGATTTTTATGATAAAAATGTGATGAGCTTCTTTAATATGGATCCGTATTTTGCCAAGTTCCCCTTTGACATCAGCCCGCAGCAGCCGAAGGTGATTATAAGGGACGAAGAAGCTTCGATTGTCTATAAAGATTCCTTTGGACGGGAAGTCTATGAAAAAAAGACTGATAACACAACGAATTACGTATTGAAATATCCGGTAGAGACATTGGTAGATTTTAATAAGTATAAGGAGCTTTATAACACGAATTATGCAGAACGGCTGCCGAAGAACTGGGCGCAGTTGGTGGAGGGATGGAGGAACAGGGATTATCCCATCCGGCTTGGCGGCAACCCATTTGGCTGCTATGGAATAGTAAGGGTTCTGATGGGGGATGAGAACGCGATGATTGCCATGTATGAAGAGCCTGAATTAATTCATGCAATTGAGCGTTTTTATGTGGAGCTGATTAAAAATTACTGGTCTCTTTTCCTGAAGGAAGTGGAAATGGATTGTGTGATGATATGGGAAGATATCAGTTATAATGCAGGAGCAATGATTTCCAATGCGATGTTTCATGAGTTCTTTACACCGTATTATGTGGAGTTGATAGACTTTTTCCATCAATACGGACTGAATCATATTATTGTCGACAGTGATGGATTTGTGGAAGGTATATTGCCTGAATTTGTCAATGCCGGGGCAACCGGCATGTATCCTTTTGAAATCTATGCAGGTAATGATTTGCTGCGGATACGGGAAGCATTTCCTAAACTGCAGATTCTTGGCGGAATTAATAAAAGAGTGCTGATGACGCCGCAGCAAAATTTTGCGGCAATAGATCAGGAATTGGAGAAAGTGCCGGTTCTGCTGCGGCAAGGGGGGTTCATTCCTCATGTGGATCACAGCGTGCCGGAAGGGACAACTCTTGAGAACTTTACATATTATAGAAATCGGTTAAATGAGATTATAGACAGGGAGACGAGAATATGAGAAAGAAAGTAATTACAGTTTTGGTGATTCTATGTGCTGTTGTGGCAGTGATTTCATTTATCAGACCTAATGTGGCGGTAATTCTGGCCAATTTCGCTGTTGTCATGTTTTTATATAAAAAAGGCTGGCTAAAGGAGCTTGTAGAGTAGTCTAGAGGAATAGAAAGGAGAAAGATATGGATTTTCTGTCAAATTTGGTAAATGGTTTTCTGGGATTGGGATCAAGTATATTTATGCCTGTAATTATCATTATTCTGGGAATTGTGGCAGGTGTAAAGTTAAAAAAATCAATTTCATCAGGAATCCTGCTTGGTGTAGCTTTTACGGGAATCGGTCTGGTTATTTCTTATATGACCGGTGCATTGTCACCGGCAGCGGAGGCAATGGTAAACAGATTTAATTTGAGCTTTGATACACTGGATTTTGGGTGGCCGGCAGCATCGGCGGTTGCATGGGCATGGCCTTATGCGGCACTATGTTTTCCTATTCAGATAGGAGTCAATTTATTAATGGTTGTTCTGAACATGACAAAGACAGTTAATGTGGATATGTGGAATGTATGGGTGAAGTGTTTTTGCGGGGCAATAGTAACGGCTATGACCGGAAATGCTATCATTGCTCTGGTGATCGTCGCCGTGTGGGCGGGAATGGAGCTGGTTTGTGCAGACCTGATGCGTAAATCTGTGTATGCGGTAACGAAAATTCCGGGAATCTCGGTACCACATTCCTATGTGTGGGATGCTGTGATATTAGTGCCCTTATCATGGCTAATTGAAAAAATTCCATTTATGAAAAAATGTCCGAAGGTAACGTCAGATAGTTTACGTGAAAAAATAGGAATATTTGGAGAAAACCATGTCATTGGGTTTATCCTGGGCGCGGTTTTGGGCTTATGCGGAGAATATTCTATAACAGCTTCTTTGACTCTTGGCGTCCAGGCAGCTACAGCCATGGTTTTACTGCCGACCGTGGCAAAATTCTTTATGCAGTCTCTTACACCGTTGGCTAATGCCATGAGCTCCTTCATGAGAAAGCGGTTTCCGGACAGGGATGTTTATATCGGCCTTGACTGGCCTGTAATTGCAGGTGATGCGACGATGTGGACCAGTGCAATTCTGTTGATTCCTGTACTTTTGCTGCTGGCTATTGTACTTCCGGGTAATACGGTACTCCCATTTGCTTCTATCGTATTTATTGATGCCACTATTTTTGCAACTGTAGTGGCAAGAAGCGATCTGATTAAGACATTCATTCTGGCAGTGGTTAATGCGGTTATAAAATTATATGTGGCAACATTTTTTGCAGGTGTGGTGACTCAGCTTGCAGTTGCCTCCGGCACGGTCAGTGTAAATGAAGGATTTTCCAATGTGATTTGGATGGGCATGGGCTGGATGTACTGGGCTTTTGCAAAGATCGCAGCTATTTTTACAGGAGATTTGAGCGGTATTCTGGTGTTGGCAGGTTCTGTTGCACTGTTCTTAGTATTCGCTAAGATTATGCGTACTCGTAACAAAGAAATGTGTGCAGAGGGCATATATGATTATAGTGAAGAACCGGGAAAGGCTGAAGAAACAGCTTCAGAATAGACACTATGGAAAAAGCATTTATTGGACTTGATATAGGAACCCAGGGAGTGCGGGGAGTGGTCATTACTCCCGATGGTCGGGTTTTGAATAGTTGTCAAAAGAGGTTCGTCACCCTGAATGTGTCAAAGGAACCTGGAAGACAGGAACAAAACCCGGAAGAATGGTGGCGGACGGCGCAGGCTGTACTCATGGAGCTGTCAGATACACAGGCAGAGATATGTGCAATTGCCGTAGACGGAACATCAGGAACATTGATTCCGCTGGATGAGCAAAACCGACCGATGATGAATGCCATTATGTATAATGATACAAGATCGGAAAAGCAGGCTGAATGGATTGAGGATGAGGCTCACAGGCAGGGGGCGGCGTTTGGGTTTTGTTTCAATTCTTCGTACACGCTGCCTAAAATACTGTGGTGTATGGAGCATGGGATTTGTGCAAAAAGATTTGTACATCAGACGGATTATATTGTCGGAAAGCTGACAGGAATATACGATAAGACGGACGCATCCAATGCACTAAAAACAGGATATGATCTAATAAATAATCGCTGGCAGGAATTTGTGACCCGATTGCTGCCGGAGGAAAAGCTTCCGGAGGTACTGCCCTGTGGTTATCCCCTGGGAGAAGTCAGTGCCGCAGGGGCGAAAGCGACAGGAATAAAAAAAGGAACTCCCATTTGTGCTGGAGCAACAGACGGATATGCCTCATCTTTAGCAGCATGTGCAGCCAGACCGGGTGACTGGGCAAGTATATTAGGAACTACGCTGATTATTAAAGGGGTTACGGAAAAATTGATAGTTGATTCTAACGGGGTTATCTATTCACATAGGCATCCACAGGGCTGGTGGATGCCGGGTGGTGCATCCAATGTTGGAGGACGCTGCATTCACGAGTGGTTTGGCATGGACAGGCTGGATGAACTGAACCAAAAGTGCGGAAGTCTTGCGCCTACAGGAAATCTGGTTTATCCGTTAACGACAAAGGGAGAACGTTTTCCCTTTGTTCAGACTGATTTCGAAGGCTTCTCCCTTATGCGCAGGGGCAAGGGGGAGGAGACGGTCAGGTATTTATCGGTACTGGAAGGAGTCGGGTTTGTGGAAAGAATGTGTTATGATTCCATAGTAACGATGGGCGCGTTCGTGCCGGATACCATTTATACAACAGGAGGAGGCTGCCGGTCAAAATTATGGCTGCATACACGGGCTGCCATACTGAACCGTACTTTGAAAATTCCGTTTTTTACTGATGCGGCGGCAGGAAGTGCCATGCTTGCAGCCAGTACGGTGTATTTTAAAGAACTTTCCAAGGCGGCAGAAAGCATGGGGCGAATTCGGGAGGTTATAGAACCGGATTCTGTGAAGGCCGAAATTTACAACGAATATTATCAGGAATTTGTTTATGAAGTAAATAAGAAAAGGCAGGTCAAACGTGAGCATATTTAAAGATTGTGATATCCGGGGAATCTATCATGAGGAACTGGATGAGAAGATGGCTTACCGGATTGGAGGGGCAGCCGGGACACTTCTGGAAGGAAAGGATATCGTCGTCTGTGGTGATGTGCGTCCCAGTACGAAAAGCCTGAAAAAAAGTTTTATAGATGGTCTGTTTGATACAGGAGCGAAAATCACGGATATCGGGATTGCGCCGACGCCGGTTGCTTACTTTGCAAAAAGCAGAGATGGATTGAATGCTTATGGACTGGCTATTATCACGGCCTCCCACAATCCGGCAAAGTATAATGGGATAAAGCTGATGTTTGGAGAAACTCCGATAATGCCCGAGACCATTAAAAAAATTGAAGAACTGGCAGTTAATGAGCGATTTGTGCAGAAAACGGGTAGTTACAAGGAGGCCGATGTATTTGGCACTTACCAATCGCATTTACATAATCTGACAGGAATGAACAGTTTGAAAATAACTCTGGATTGTGGAAATGGAACAAACAGCTTGTGTGCGCCGGAGATTTTCCGGAGCTTCGGATATCAGCTGGATGAGTTATACTGTCATCCAGATGGAGCCTTTCCAAACAGGGATCCGAATCCGGCGGTCTATTCAAATCTTTCAGAGGTTTGCAGGCAGGTTCCCAGTGCCGGATCTGATTTTGGTGTGGCTTACGACGGCGATGGGGATCGAGCGGTATTTATAGACAACAGAGGAAATGTTGTGCAGAGCGAAAAGGCGTTTGTAATGCTGATTAATGGAATTGCGGAAAAAAAATTTTCGATTGTGTATGACCAGAAGTGCAGCAGTATTGTGCGTAATGAAGTGCTTAAACTGGGAGGGAAACCTATCATGGAGCGCAGTGGGCATGTGTTTATTAAAAAAACTTTCCTTGAAAATGAATCTGCATTGGGGGGTGAAATCAGCGGCCACTATTTTTTTAAAGAACTTGGTTATGATGATGCCATATATGCAACGTTAAAAATGGGAGAGATTATACAGCAAAGTGGAAAGAGTCTGAGTGAGTTAGTGAATCAGATTCCGACACCATGCATAACGCCTGATATAAGAGTTTCGGTACCTTATGAGGAACAGGATGGTATTCTGGAAAAAATACGGGATGCATATCAGGAATATCCAATTAATAACCTGGATGGCATACGCATCACATTTTCAGGAGGATGGATACTTGTGAGAAAATCTGTGACAGAGCCAGCGCTGACCTTGCGGATTGAGGCTTTGACGCAAGATGGAATTCGTCAGATTAAAGACCATTTAAATCAGATTGTACCGGAACTACAATTGGATTAATGCAGGAGGAGTGACAGGAGATATGTTTAAGAGAAAAACAACGGTAGTAAATAAAACGGGAATACATGCACGCCCCGCAGCGAATTTTGTTGCAAGAGCAAAACAGTTTCAATCGAATATTATGGTTACTAATTTATCCGAAGATAAAGGGGATACGGTGAATGCCAAATCTATCATAGAGATACTGTCGCTCGCAATGGCAGAGGGTTCTGAGGTAGAGATAAGTGCGGATGGCGTGGATGAAGAAGCAGCGGTAAATGGACTTATAGTCTTAATTAACAGCGGTCTGGGTGAGTAGTCTACCGGTATCTGATATCATACCGCTTATAGGGGCAATGGAATAAATTAGTAATAGTTGACAGTATTAAGCGGGAATAATCAGACTCTGGAGATCTTGTAAACGAAAACACGAAAAAAGGCGAATGTACTTAAAATGTACATTCGTCTTTTTGACATGTGGATAACTCATGAAACAATAGAAACTTTAAATAAGGTTCAAATGAACAGTAACATTTTTACAAGAAAACCAGAAAATTTAATTGACATCTTTTGACACGGGGAATATAATGTATATAAAATTTATGCAATAAGTGTACATTATAATACTTAAAAATAGTGTACAATATTTTACATAAAAATGTGGGCAAGATTATACATAAAAATAGGTAGTTGTGAAATTTATATTATTCTTGTTAACCAGAGGCAGTGGAGGTTAAATAATATGAAATATGAAAAGCGATATAAAAAATATAAACAACTGCTATGTCTGTTTTTGAGCTTCGTTCTTTTATGGGGAATCCTCCCGATAGAAGCTGTTTTTGCTGTGGAAGAAGAAACCGTGCAAGAAACGGAAGCGGAACAGAGTGGGGAGCAGGAGACTGACGATGTGGGGCTGGAGACTGCAGAGACAGAGACAGAAGCCGAGACAGAAGCAGAAACTGTTGCTTATACGACATATACAAACAGTATCAGCGGTATGCTGTGGGTGGATATGTATGAGAATACTGCAAATAGCATACGCAGCGGCGACGGCATACGGCAGGAGGGGGAAACGGCTCTTTCGGGATATACCGTAAGTCTGTATAAAGCAGAAGATAAGGTTCATGCAGTGGCGAATACTACAACTGGTGCGGATGGAAAGTATGAGTTTACAGATCTGGAACCCGGCAGCTATGTTGTCGGTGTAGCTTCCGGAACTATGAATGGTACGGAATATCTGCTGCCAATAGTTGGTATAACCGGCGATAACAAGTTTGGTACATGGTCGGTAGACTACACCCGAAAATATTCCGATACGATTGTTATCGGAGCGGATAGTATTGCTGCCGGTATTGACGCAGGGATGCGTACTCCTCCGGGAGTGCAGCCGATGTGGGCGGGCCCTATTTATTCGTTAACAGGTGATGTTAGCGGTTTGATAAGAGATGAATGGGGAAATGAATACCACTCTGATTTGAGTACGGTAGCTACTTGTATTAATAATTACTATACAGATACGAAATTTACAATCACGGTTATGGGTGATGATACAGGCTCAGGGCGTTTTGAAATCAGTAGATCTGGCGTGGAAATTATAATCATTTCCAGTGATACCTCTGTTTCACGTACAATAACTGTTGCTGAGTGGGTAGGATGGGATGGAAAATTTTTCGATTTTACTGGCAGTGGCAATACACTAACGCTTAATAATATTATATTAGATGGTAGTAATATAGTAAATAGATCCGAAGAGGGGGGCTACGTAATAAGTACGGTAGGCATTAATATGCTAATGAGTACGCAGAATAGTCCTAATACGCTTATAATGAAAAAAGGTTCTGCAGTAAAAAACTTTTCTTATAACGAATGGAACAGTGGTGGTGTAAGGTTAGGCGATTATAGTACGCTTATTATGTCCGAAGGCAGTGAAATATCTGGTAATATGTCTGGCGGCTTTGGTGGCGGTGTATATTTAGGAAGTAATAGTACGTTTACTATGTACGGTGGTAAAATCAATAATAATAAAGCAGAGGGGAACGGTAAGGGTGTATATCTGGGAAGTGACAGCATTTTTACTATGGAAGGCGGAGAGATTAGCAATAATCTGCCAACCTCCACTACTGAATGGGGTGACGGAGGCGGTGTGTACTTATCTGGGAGAAGTAAGTTTAAAATGACAGCCGGTACAATCAGTAACAATACAGCTGTCAATATTGGAGGTGGCGTGTACCTGACAGACAGTGAATTTGAAATGAATGGTGGCGAAATTATCAGTAATACTGCAGTCAGTGGAGGCGGTGTATATATAAAAAACAGCACATTTACTATGATTGGCGGACAAATTGGAACAAAAAATAATAGCAATAGGGCGGTTGACGGAGGTGGTGTGCTTCTTGTAAAAAGCATATTTAATATGACTGGTGGCTCAATCAGTTATAATATAGTTCAGTTAGATGGTGGTGGTATAAGTGCAGTAGGCGATTCAACGTTTACGTTGGATGAAAACGGTGTGATTAGTAATAATATGGCTACCTCAGGTGGCGGTGTGTATGTAGAAGAAAGCCATTTAATTGTGAGAGACGGTACAATAGGTGGTAGCAAGGGGGAAGGTAATACTGCGATAAATGGAGGTGGCGTGTACTTAGCTGGGGGAAGCGCATTTGAAATGACCAATGGCAAAATCAGTGGTAATAATGCAATTGATAACGGTGGTGGAGTAAATGTTAATTCCGGAATTACTGACGGATCAGATAATACTACATATTTTCCAAGTACTTTTACCATGAGTGGCGGAACAATAGGTGGTGATAATCAGAGCGAAGGCAATACAGCGAATGACGGCGGCGGCGTGTTTATAGCACCGGGATGTTCATTTATAGATGCCAGTACAGATTCAATAGAGGTCAAGATAGCTTTCAACAAAGCAACTTATGCCGGTGGTGGCATATATGTTCGTTACAATAAGGGCATTGATTTACTTGTGGGTAAATTCAAAATGCAGAACCTCGTAATCAGCTACAACGAAGCAGAGGAAAATTATGGCGGTGGTATTCTTTTTATGGTAGAGTCTATTGCTGATGGCGGGGGATTGCCTATTACTATGGCTGGTGGTTTGATTGAAGATAATACGGCGGCCTTTGGAGGGGGCATAGGTCTTATTAATAATTCTGACAAACACTTAACTTGTACCATAGCAGAGGTAAAAATTGACGAAAATCGGACAACTGGTTATGGAAATGATGATGGTCATGGCGGCGGTGTGAATGTGATAGCTGATACTGATGCTGAGATTGAACTCACTATGAAGAATTGCAAAATTAGCAATAATGTGACTAGTAATGACAATATAGCTGGTCGAGATAATTATACACTTGGTGGAGGTATATATTGTGGAACTAACAGTTCACTTATTATGACCGGTGGTTCGATTGAAAAGAATACGGCGGCCAGTGGCGGAGGCGGTGCATACTTTACAAGTAGTACTCCTGTCAAAATTGCTCTGAATAATGTTACTATTAGCGGAAACAAGGGTTGGGAAGGTGGAGGTCTTCGTATTGATGCGAACACGACCGACGATTCAAAAATATTCAATTGTACAATAAGTAATAATCGCGCATCCAATAAAGGCGGCGGTATCTTCTTAGATGGGTTGGGAACTCCTAGTACAATGACTATAGAAAAAACCAAGATTACTGAAAATCATGCTAACCCCTATGGGTGGGATGAAAAAAGAGGCGTAGGCGGAGGTGTATATATTAGCAACAATAATATACTTGTTATGAATGATGGTGAAATTAGTTCCAATGATGCAAATGGTGAAGGCAACCTCGACGGTGGCGGAGGTGTGTATGTGGATGAAACGGCAACCTTTACCATCAATAGTGGCACTATTACCAACAATGAGGCAATAAATGGTGACGGCGGAGGGATTTATGTCAGAGATGACGGTTATGTAAATGTACAGGGAACTCTTATAGTTGCTGAAACAGATAAGGTATCTATAACAATTTCAGATAATACAGCAAATAGAGATGGGGGCGGTATTTATACGGGGGCAGCAGGTTGGAATCCAGAAGATTATGAGAACCTCTTTGTGAACGAGTATGTGAAATTTACTGGAAATGTTGCCACGGAAAAATATAACCCGCTGAATGCAAAGGTTTTACCATTTTCAAAGTATTGGGGAACAATTACTAATTATACCTATACTACTGCCGTGGATCCTATCTATGCAGAAAACAACCGCCTGGTGGCTGTAAACAATTATGACATCAATTATGATCCTATTATAGGTTCTATTACTATTATAAAAAAAGGCACTACCGGACCGCTTGGCGGAGCGGAATTTAAGGTGGAGAGATTGGATAGTAGTGGGAATGTCATTGATGGTAGTGTCAAAACAGGAATAACCAGTGATACCAGTGATGAGGGCACCGGAACTGTCAAAGGGACTGTGAAATTTTCCGATCTGGAACCTGGCGAGTACCGAATAACGGAGACAAAGGCTCCACCAGGATATTTCCTGTTGGCAAAATCCTTTACGGTGACGATACCTGTAGCTTCAGATGCGATGCCGGAAACTGGTTACGAAGGTGCCTATCAGTATATGGATGGTAATTACTATTATTTTGACCCAGTCTTTACCGTCACCGATCAGGAGGCATTTACCCTGCCGGCAGCAGGAAGTGCGGGATTCTTAAGCCGATATTACCTTTGGATCGGGCTGACGATTCTATTAGGCGCAGGCGGTTCTCACGTTTACCGGCAAAGACGTGGACGGTCATGCGGATAGCAGAATTAAACTGTGATCGATACGGATAAAAATATATTGAGGAAGGAGTTTGTAAGCTTATGAAAAGAGATCGGGAACGAATGATGGCAGTAATGGTATGCCGCTGCCTGCTTCCAAGGTCGCCGACAATTGACTATGGAATAAACAATGATAGAGGGACTCAGAAAACCAATACATAATAACTTAGGAGGAATAAATAATGAAAATCAAAAATTCAGGTAAAAGAATCACAGCTTTTTTATTCGCTTTCGTTTTATTGATTAGCATGCTGCCAATGAGCAGTATGGCTGAAACTACTGAGGCAACAATAAACCCCGACTGGAAGGGGAGTTTGACGATCGTCAAAACAAACGATCTGGAAGAACCCCTTGCAGGAGTAAAGTACACTATCTATAAGGTTGCGGATATCGTGCAGTCAGATCCTGATGATAATGGTGAGGTTGCAATATCATATACACCGGTAACTGAATTAAAAAACAATTATTTTACTACAGAGATTAACGCCCAGACTTCTGCATCCGTGTTTAAAGACTATCTAACGTATCTTACTGGGAGCGAGAGCGATGAGTCAGGCAATGACGGTAAAATCGAATTCACCAATCTGCCTCTTGGCATCTATCTGGTTGTAGAAACCTCCAGTCCGGATGAAGTTGTCACAACTAACAACTTCCTGGTATCTATACCTATGAGTATATTATCAGAAGAAGACGGTACCACGACGTGGAATTACGACATAACGGCAAAACCTAAGAACTCAGTCATCGATACGACCATTGTAAAAACCATTACGGGCGGCGCTGAACCGAATAGTACGGATGTGGGGGATACTGAGGATCCTGATGGAAAATACTCAGCTTCCCGCGGTGATGTCATCAACTACAAGATTGAAGTGGTGCTCCCATCCAATTTTAATGCTGCTAACATAGAGTATGATTCATTTGCAATAACGGATACCTATCCCAATGTGTTGGATATAGAGACAGATGACATTGTCGTTAAGCTTGGAACTGCCACCTTGGATATAGACGATGATTATACAGTGATTTCATCTATAGACGGTGACACAGGGGTCACAAGTTTTAAGGTTAGCCTAAATTTTGAATCGGACGTGTGGAAGACTGCAGCCGGAAAAACGCTGACCATTACCTATGATGCAACATTTACTACAGCTGCCCTGATAAATACCGACTATCAAAATGATGTTCAGACGGACTTCACCTTCACGTTTACAGACGGTAAAGGCGAGGAAACCGTAGTAACCACGGATGAGGAGGATGATGACGCTGATGTTACAGTTGAACCAGTTGAGCCCACTGTGGAGGAGCCGATAGTTGTTACATACAGCTACACCCTGACAAAGGTGGATGGTGAAGATAATAATGCTGCACTTGAAGGAGCAAAATTTGTTATCAAGGAATCTGGTTTGTCAGGGAAGTATTTGGCGTATGATGAAGATGATGGCTGGACACTTGTTGATAGCATCGATGGGGCCACTAAAATTACATCACTTACAGGAACCGGATATGTAACTTTTAACGGTCTCGCTGAGGGTAGCTATGAAATCATCGAGGTAGAAGCACCCGAAGGCTATAGCCTGCTGAAAGAATCCATACCAGTTTCTATCAACGTCAATACGACTGGAAATAATAATGAGCCAATTTCCCAACTGAATGTTGTCAACTCGAAAGAAAATTCCTGGGTGCTTCCGTCAACCGGCGAATTTGGTATCTACCTCTTTACGATCGGCGGTGTCATACTGATTGCAGCAGCCATCATTCTGTTGTCAAAGAATAAGAAAAAGAACAACGCTTAATGGAAACCGGAGAGGGACTTTATGAGGCGGAAAAGACCGTCGGTTCTAACGATTCTTCTCTTGATTGCCGGGATTTGCGTCCTTATGTATCCCCTTATCAGTGACTGGTACAACCGACGTGCCCAGACAACGGTTATGGACAACTACGATGCAGCCGTGGCGGAGCTTGAGGAAGAAGACTTTACGGAACTGTGGGAAGCGGCTCAGGCTTATAATGAAGGACTGCTGGGCAGTGTCGTATTGACAGAACCATTTGATGAAACAGCAGGATCGGAATTATCCGAAGAATATGCATCCTTACTCAATATCGATGGAGACGGGGTGATGGGTCAGGTGCGTATCCCAAAGATTGACGTAAATCTGCCCATCTACCACGGAACCGCCTCCGAAACATTAAAGAAAGGCGTGGGACATCTGCAAAACACGTCCCTGCCCATCGGAGGCATCGCCACTCATGCGGTGCTGTCCTCCCATACCGGATTTCCAACGGCCGCTCTTTTTACGGATTTGGATACGCTGGAGGAAGGAGATCTGTTTTTTCTGGAAGTACTGGATGAGACCCTTGCTTACCGGGTTGACCAGGTGAAAGTGGTAGAGCCTTCGGACATCAGTGATTTGTACGTTGACCGGGAACAGGATTATGTAACCCTGGTGACCTGTACGCCTTACGGAGTCAACTCCCACCGTCTGCTGGTGCGGGGTGTACGTACAGACTATGAGGAAGCACTGGAGGATGAGCAGACGGTACAGAAGGTGGGGACCTGGAACTGGCCGTATATCGTTGCCGGCGTCGTCTTAGTCCTGATACTGCTGCTATATGTCCTCTATGGTCTGATAAAGAGGAAAAAGACAGATAATAAAAAGCATCAAGCGGATGGAAAAGAGGGTGTACATGAAAATGAAAAATAGAATAAATAAAGCCTTAAAAATGCTTTTGATTGTATTGACCGTCCTTCTTCAGCTATCCGCACCGGCGATAGAGGTCGGCGCAACCATGCCGGATTTCGGTACTCTGACCATTCACGTATATTTCCTGGAAGATATGGATGAGGCAGGACTTCCATATGTTGGTGAGGAGACGACGGAAATTCCGGAAAATGCCATACCTCTTGTGGGGATTGAATTTACGGTCTGGCAGGTAGATCCGGCTGTGGCAGACAATATGTCATCGGCTTCGGAGGCCGGGAAGTATCTTCTGGAAGCTGCGAAGCAGACGGGTATCACTGCCTCTGCCGGAACAGTCAGCTTTTCCCTGGAGAGAGGCGTCTATTATGTGGCGGCGACAGGAAATCAGGGTTCCGGAAGCAGTATTTCCTGCGATCCCTTTCTGGTGTCCGTACCTATGCAGAACCCGGGGGGAAGCGGTTGGCTGACGGATGTCCATGTTTATCCGAAAAACCAGCCTTTGTCAATTGAAAAGTTTGTCGGAGATGCCGGAGATGCCGATTATGATTTTACCAATTATGAAGCTTCAAAATACAAGCCTGTAGCAATGGATACGCCTTTTGGCTGGAGTATTTTATCAAGCCTGCCGGCAAGTCTTGGTATGACGGATGGCGCAACCTATACGGTCACCGATAAGCTGCAAAGCTGTTTTGACTATGTAGTGGGAAGTATGAAGGTTTATGCGGTGCCGGAGATGGTCACTCCTGTCAGCGAGGCGTGGAAATTAAGCGAGGGCAGTGACTATGTCCTTACTATCGATGAGGGAACAAATACATTGAAGGCAGCACTTACCTCAACTGGGATGACGCGGCTGAGGAGTCGCTATCAGGACAACCGTGACCGCTACCTGCTGATCAAATTTGACTGTACGCTGAATACTACGGCGTTCCATGGTGTCAGGTTATACAATGGGGCATCAGTGGAATATACAAGAAGCACGCTCACCGATTCGACAGCAACCTCCGTGGTGGGAGTGGAGCCGGCGGTGCATACCGGGCAGATTGGGATTACCAAGCTGAAAAGTGGAACAAAAAAGGTTCTCGCAGGCGCTGAATTTGGTCTTGCCGAAAGCAAGGCGGACGCTAAGGCGGGGAATTTCATAGCAACAGGAACGACGGATAAAAACGGAAGACTGACATTTACGGGATTGCGGTACGGATTGCCGGGGGACAGTCCTTCGGAAAACTCCGATCAAACCACCTATTGGATTGCGGAGACAAAGGCGCCTGAAGGTTACAAGCGGGTGAAGGATCCTGTAGAGGTAACCTTCAACCATCAGCAGGATGCCGACACAGGGGAATATTATTTTGCCCGGATAAGTGTGTATAATGTTTCGGTTGGTACAAAAGAGTCGGAGGATGATACGGACGGCCCGGATGATAAGGGCAGACCTGTGAATCCGGGAGTCAAAACCGGGGATGCCAGCCCCTTGTATATGTTTGCTGCGGTCATGCTGCTGTCTTTGATCACAATTGCCGTCATATTTTCCAGGCGCAGTAAAAATTCTCCTCATGCTCATAAAATGGAAAGAGACCGGGAATGAAAGTGAAATGAAAAAGAATGAAAAGAAAAATTATTAATCTATTTGTTATCCTGCTATTGCTGGCAGGTGTCATTCTTCTGGCATATCCTTACATCAGCTTTTGGCTTTCCGAACGTGATCAGTCCTATGTCGTCCAGCAATATGATGATACTCTGAAAAACATGACAGATGAGCATTTGTCAGAAGAGTGGGAGCGTGCCCGGGCATATAATGACGCTCTTGCCACGACTACATTATACGATCCTTTTGCATCGGGTCAGGAGGAAATGGATGTGGAATACCTTTCTCTGCTGAATATTGATGAAAATGGAGTGATGTGCTACGTCAAGATTCCGAAAATCAATGTCGAGCTGCCGGTCTATCATGGAACATCATCAAATGTTCTGAACAAAAGCATAGGACATCTGGAAGGTTCCTCACTGCCCGTAGGCGGTGAGGGAACACACAGTATTCTGACGGGACATACGGGGCTTAGTACATTAAAGTTGTTTACCGACCTGATAGAGCTTGCGATTGGGGATGAGTTTTACATCCGCACGCTGGATCAGACACTGGCTTACCGGGTTGACCATATCATTGTGATAGAACCAACGGAAACGGAGGCACTTGAGCCGGTTCCGGGAAAAGATTATGTGACCCTGATAACCTGTACCCCCTATGGGGTTAACAGCCACAGGCTGTTGGTACGGGGAGAACGCATAGAATATACCCCGGAGGAAATAGAACAGCGTATAGAGGATACGGATTCTGTATTATCAAAAGAAACCCTGTTGCTGTATGCGGGCATTGCGCTGCTGGTTTTGCTAATCCTTTTCATTCTTATGATTAAACTGTTAAAAAGAAAGCGCAGGAAGAAAGTCTAGTACAACGTTAGGTATTAGCATAAGGGCATTACGTCCTCAAAACATACAATTCCCATAATATTGATAATAGATATCTCTTATTACAGCATTTGGTGTTTGCAATGAGACATCAAATGCCAGCCCTTTTTCTTTTATCGTGAGTAACCCCAGATAAAATAAGAGTGAAAGAAAATTCTCTTCCTGAAATTTATACCATGCAAATTAAGATTAAGGCAGCTAAAAATAATGGACATCTGTCAGTTTAGATGTTAGACTACTCATGTTGATTAATAAAAGGCAGGAGAGGTAAAACATGAATGGGATTCAGAATTGGAAGAAGAATTTTTTTACGATATGGACAGGGCAGGCATTTTCACAATTTTCCAGTTCGGTTTTACAGTTTGCCATAGTCTGGTATTTAACGGATCACACTGGTTCGGCGTTAGTGCTTTCGGCGGCAATGTTAATGGGATTTTTGCCACAAGGAATTTTAGGACCATTTATTGGCGTATTTATAGACAGGTATCGAAGAAAGAGAATCATGATGATATCGGATTTGGTGATTTCTCTGGCTAGCTTGGTAATGGTGCTTGCAGGATGGCTGGGATTCCTCTCCACGGGGCTTATACTGATGATTCTGCTGATACGCTCCATAGGGTCAGCTTTCCACACACCGTGTTTACAAGCTGTTACACCACAGATAGTACCAAAAGATCAGTTGATGCGTTGCGCCGGATATTCCCAGTCGCTGCAATCCGTTTCGCAAATATTTAGCCCGGCGTTAGCGGCGATACTCTATCAGTCATGGAGCTTAAGCGGTATTGTCTTTCTGGATGTAATAGGAGCGCTGATTGCAGTGTTTGCTTTGGGAATCAGTCAGATTCCGGAGCTGGATAAAAGAGAACAGACAGCGAAGCTTCATGTAATACATGAAGCAAAAGAAGGGTTTCGCATTTTGCAAACAAATAAAGGGATGCTGGGGCTGGTATTTATAAGTGCCTTATATTCATTAGCCTTAATGCCAACCAGTGCCTTGTTTCCTTTAATGAGCATGTCTTATTTCGGAGGGTCAAGTACCTATGCAAGTATTGTCGAAGTTGTTTTCTCTGTCGGCTTGCTGATAGGTTCTTTAATCCTGAGCAGATGGGGAGGTACAAAAAACAGAGTTTATACTATCATAGGCTCATATCTGTTAATGAGTGGCAGTTTATTTGTCTCCGGGTTGCTTCCCGCAAATGGATTTATTGCCTTTGCAGTATGCTCGTGGCTTATGGGAGTCTCCGGTCCGTTTTATTGGGGAATGTATACGCCATTGCTGCAGAGTAACTTTGAACCTGAATATTTAGGACGGGTAATGTCGCTGTCTACGAGTATCATGGTGATTTGTTCGCCGTTAGGACTTTCTTTATCCGGGGCTTTTGCGGAAGTATTTGGAGTTGAAAAATGGTTTTTGATTGCCGGAGTAATGACATTGCTTGCTGCGATTTTATGCCTCTGTATTCCTATGATTCGAAATTGTGATAAAAAGAAATCTGAAAAAATTTTTACTTAAATTACTTATCTCCGTTATACTCTTTAATCGCATCTACCATGGCAACGATATTTTCAAGTGGAATATTTGCCTGAATATTGTGGATTGTGTTGAAGATAAATCCACCATCTTTGCTAAAGATCTCAATTCTTTCTTTCACCTGATCCTTTACTTCCTGTGGAGTTCCGAAGGGCAGTATTTTCTGTGTATCTACACCGCCTCCCCAGAATACGATATCTTTTCCAAAGTTATTTTTTAAACGCTGAGGCTCCATACCTTCTGCTGAACACTGTACCGGATTGATTGCATCAAATCCGGCTTCAATTAATTTGGGCAGGATTGGGAAAATACCGCCGCAGCAGTGCTTCAGAGTCTTCCACTCTGTATTCTGGTGGATCCAGTCATTCATTTTCTTATAATATGGCTGATAGAATTCAGTGAATACCCTGGGATCAATTAAAGGACCTCTTTGTGAGCCAAAATCCGTTCCGCAGATAAATATCACATCAATGTCATTACCGAAGGCCTCATAGTATTTCCTGAAGTTTTCAATGGCTCCTTCTACCTGTCTTGAGAATACCTCGTGTACATAATCCGGATACAGGAGCGGAGCCATATACCACTCTGAGATGCTTCTGATTCCCAGAGGGTTCTTTACATTAGGTCCCGGAATATTATTTGCGTCGCCAAGGCAGGAACCGCCTGGTGCAACCTGGAAAGCACGGTTTAATCCCTTTGTCTCTTCAAAAATTTTTTTATGGAATGCAATCTGGTCATCGTCTACCGGTGGAAAGTCTGCTAACTGGTCTGCGGGATCTGCCTTATCCTCATCAAATTCCGGAGAACGTTCAATATTATCGAAATAAAATCCGCCTGCCGGCATATGTCCGCTGGGCGCTGCGCTGTCATCTCCTTCCGGGTAAACGTAAAATCCGCCTGTCCCATCATCTTTGACAATACAGTTGTCTGGAATCAGGACTGTTTCACCACGGTATGTCCACTCTTTCCAGTTTGTATTGATATGTCCGTATGTATCCGCATAGTTGTATAACTGCTGTATGTCACATCCCATAGCATCTGCAAGGTCTGGATCTACATATGCTGTCATCGTAGACATATCGTTGATTCTTGGCGGCTGATAAGCCAGTCCATAGTACTCACGCAGTTCTTTTACACAGATTGCATTTATCATGGAACAAGAAAATCCACCAAAATCTACCGGAACTTTGTCCGGCTGTTTGTGCGCAAATGATGCTTTTACTCTGTCTCTTGAAGTCATTTTATATCCTCCTTAAATTTGAATACGCCTTACTGTGGGCAGTTCGTCAGCTTTGCTGACATAATACCGCCAGGATAAATTTCTATACTTCTCTTTCTTGCTTTATGTACTATAAATAATATATAATAAAAAAAAGTTTTTAGCATTATATAGAAATGCGGAAAGATTTACATTTTGTGCTGTTATTTATTACGGAGGATATTATGGAAAAGATACATCAGGAAGGAATTATACCGGGAGAACGGGGAATCATACAAAAAAAAGGAGTTTTTTTTCACACTCCATCCCCTTTTGCAAGAGCCAATCTGTTCTACGCACTTTGGGGAGATGAATATGTCTGCGATGTGCCGTACTGCATAAACCGTGAGTATTTGAATGCGTTTCTTTTGTTCCGTATCAACGAAGGTTCCCTTTACTTTGAATACCGCGGGCGAAGCTTCGAAGCTAAAGCCGGGGATGTAGTATTTCTTGACTGTAAAATACATCATCATTATTGGGCAAAGAGACGCGTCCGTTTTGAATATATACATTTCAGGGGAAATGCTGCACAGGCCTATTGCGATATGCTGCATGAAAAATTCGGGGCTCACTTTCCCGGAAAAATAGAAACTTCTTTTTTGTTCAGGTACATTTTAAGCGAACTGGCGCTTCAGGTTCCAAATGACCATAAACTTTCTTTTTTGCTTCACAATATTATCAGCATCCTGGCTTTACCGGAAAACAAAACATTCAGTCCCTGTGTTGTTTCAGCCCAGCAGTATATACATAACCATTTTCGTGAGCCTGTAACGGTGGCTGATATCGCGGAATTCGTTTCGATGAGCCAGTATCATTTTTCACGCGTTTTTAAGAACGAAACACTGATGGCACCGCATACCTATTTGGTCAATATACGTCTGAAACAGGCAAAAATGCTTCTGCTTGAAACAAACGAAACAATAGAGCAGATTGCCTTATCCTGTGGTTTCAACAGTCCTTCCCACTTTATTCGGGCATTTAAAAAAGAGATGGAAGTCACACCCGCTACATTCCGTAAATTATTTCTCCCCGGAGGTTTCGAAAAATAATTATTCATATCAGGTAATAAATTAAACACAAAACAAACACAAAATAAACATAGAAACTACAAAGAGTTTCCATAAATCCTCCATAAATTCCGGCTACAATAAGAGCGATTAAAAAAATAAAAAATATATATGGAGGATAATACTATGGAAGACAGAATGAATCAAGAAATAAATAGCATAAATGAATTAGATACGATAGGTACAAAGGAACCATATATCACGTATTCTTACGATAGTGGAAGTGATAAAAGAAAAAGCAATAGGAAAAAACATAACAAAACAGGCAAAAAAGTAGGAGCCATTATTTTATCGGGAGTTCTTCTTGGATCCGTTGCCGGGGGTGCTTTTCAGCTGACAAATTATATCGGCAATACATTTTTTGATACGAAGGGCGTAGAGGCAAAAGAGAATAGCGGCGTGGATACAATCGACAGTTCAACACAGTCAAACCATGAGGCACAGAAGGTATCCAGTGTGAACACATCGACGGAAAGTACTAACAGCGTAACCCAGGTAGCGGAGGCGGTTATGCCGTCCATCGTATCCATTACCAACCAATCGGTGGAAGAAGTTCAAAGCATGTTCCGCCATGGGCAAACAGAAACTTACAAAAGTGAAAGCAGTGGCTCCGGTATTATTATCGGAGAAAATGATACAGAGCTGCTGATTGTTACCAACAATCATGTAGTGGCAGGGGCAGATACACTAACGGTATGCTTTACCGATGACTCTGTAGTGGAAGCAAAGATAAAAGGAACGGATTCCACCAATGACCTGGCTGTTATCGCAGTGGAGTTGGCTAATGTAAGTGAAGAAACATTAAATAAAATCGCTGTAGCCGCACTTGGAAGTTCTGATGATCTGGCGATTGGAGAACAGGTTGTTGCAATAGGGAATGCTTTGGGATATGGACAATCCGTAACTACAGGAATTGTCAGCGCATTAAACAGAGAAATAGCAGCTGATGATATGACGAGCAACACGTATGTTCAGACGGACGCTGCAATTAATTCGGGGAATAGCGGCGGCGCATTGGTAAATATGAAAGGTGAAGTGATTGGAATCAATACTGCCAAAATAGCAGGCGACGGAGTGGAAGGTATGGGATTTGCAATCCCCATGTCATCGGCAGAATCAATAATCAGCGGGTTGATGGAACAAACCACAAAGGAAAAGGTGTCAGAAGAAAATCAAGGTTCTCTTGGAATTTCAGGTGCAGATGTGACCAGTGAGGTGTCAGAAGTATATGGTATGCCGGAGGGAGTCTATGTAAAGGCAATAACAGGAGGTTCCGCAGCGGAAGAAGCAGGTTTACAAGCTGGCGATATAATTACGCATATAGATGGAAGTCAGATAACCGATATATCGAATCTTAAATCACAGCTAGCATACTATGCGGCCGGTGATAAGGTTACACTTACCATACAGAGAAAAGTTGATACAAGCGAATATACAGAACAGACTATTGAGGTTACACTAATGAGTGCAGTTGAAACGAATCAAGAGCAAAGCAGCATCTATGACGGAATGCAGATAGGTGGGTTTGGTTATTAATCGCTGATTCTCTTTCGTAATTTCTACGGAACGTAGGTTGTCATTTAGCTGTTGACAGGGTAATCTAAAAGTAGAAATTGCGAAAGGGGCAAGAAAATGTTAAATTATGTTACTGGAAATACGATTAAATTATTGCGTGAGAAGAATGGATATACACAAAAACAATTGGCAGAATTATTAGGTGTCAGTGACAAGACGGTTTCAAAATGGGAGACACAAAAAGGACTGCCGGACATCAGTATGATTGAGCCGCTTGCGAAAACTCTGGGAGTTTCCATTACGGAATTATTCTCCGGGGAATGCATGATAAATCGAAATAAATCCGGCAATATGAAACGGAGTAAATTTTATGTTTGTCCGGTATGTGGAAATGTGATTCATGCAATGGGTGAAGGAGCGTTCAGCTGCTGCGGTATTTCGCTGCCTGTACTGGAAGCAGAAGAGCAGGATGAAGAACATTCTATTTGTGTTGAGAGAATTGAAAATGAGTATTTTGTTACGCTGAATCATCCAATGCAAAAAGACCATTATATTTCATTTCTTGCTTATGTTACATCGGACCGTGTGCAGATTCAAAAACTTTACCCGGAGCAAAATCCAGAAGGACGTTTTCCGATGATCGGTCGTGGCATCATATATGCCTATTGTAATAGACAGGGGTTTTATGTCCGAATAATATAAAATGGTGTTACCGCAGTAACCGGAATCGATATTTGTGAAACCAGGATCGTTCAGTTGTATTGAGCGCATCCTGGTTTTTCGTTGTGGTAAAAATTTTGCTGTCTGGTTCATAACCAGTATATGAAATCTGCGATAGATAAGACATAATTACTTCTCAATATGATTTTCCCTTACAGGACTTATTTTGGTTCTGTTTGTTTTTATGCAATAACTTAATATAAGTACAATAAGCAGGCCGATAAGGGTTGTTATAATACTGCCCTCGATACCGAAGTCAGAACCTGTAAGAATATCGTTTCCTTTTAATGTAACGCTGAAAAGTGAATTGAGGGTTATTCCACTGACATTACCTCCATAAATACATCCCAGGGCAAAATTCCATGAAAAATGCATTCCGCATGCCAACCAGATATTATCCGTAAGTAAGCATAATAAAGAGAAAATAACGCCGTAAATAAGAATATTCAACATTGAAATAAAAGTCACACCGGGGTTTAGCAGGTGCAGCATCATAAACAGGAAAGAATTTAAAAAAATTGCCAATGGTACTTTTGACTTTGCAGCAATGGAATTCATAAGATAACCCCGCATCAGGAGTTCCTCGCTGGCTGATTGGACGATAAATGCAAAAAACAGCATAAAGACAGAGATATGAAATCCGTTGTTCGTTATGGAACCTACACAACCGAAAAGAAAAAGGATGGTATATACAACAGCAGAAAACAATAATCCCAATAAACAGCCGAGTAAATAATGTTTGACAGCATTTGCTTTTACAATACCAAGCGATGCCAACGAACGTTTTTGAATCAATTTACAATAAATAATAACAATGATGATTACCATAACAGTAGAAAATAAAGAAGTAGTTCTGACAGTTGGAGATGCTATGATTTCCTGGATGTTATCAGGATTTTTGAGCATTTCAAATATGGTAGGGATTAAAAGAATAATAACCTGCAGTATTTGGGATATCCAAAATAACAGAAAGAAAATCAGACATTCTAACCAGACACTTGGAAGAAATTTTGCTTTTTGGGTTTCTCGTATCATCATATTATTATACATAGCTGACCTCCGGTAAATTTTCTGTTTTATATTGTATCACGTAAGCCGGATAAATACAATTCAATGTAATTTTTTGAGTGCATATTTTAATAGTGCGAGGTTGTACATATTGGCAATCAGGACGCCACTATGGGAGGCAATATGCTTTACGCAAACAGGGCAACGCTCTGGCGAACTAACAGCTAACTCCGACCAATTCAGCGCCCAGGAACGCCTGGGCGCCGAGGTCTGGTGTGCCCGG
>Ga0153929_1000071_pt1 | contig 48240 bp, 30 predicted proteins | sample TSNJ013MetaG_FD_104689 | JGI IMG/M metagenome (GOLD analysis project Ga0153929, IMG submission 104689) | Attine ant fungus gardens microbial communities from New Jersey, USA - TSNJ013 MetaG | ecosystem: Host-associated > Fungi > Mycelium > Unclassified | place: USA: New Jersey, Wharton State...
AACATGGTTTCAATATTATTCAAATCTTGTCGAGCAACACTGTTGTAATTGCCAAACCCGGCGTTGTTAATCCATGTTTCAATGAAATAGTCTTTTAGTTCGTCATAAAGCTGATAGACATTTGAGATTACAGACAAGTCACATGTTTTTATGACTATTTCTAATGCCGGATAAAGTTCCGAAATTTCCTTTTTCAGATTTTCAAGTCGTTTTTTGCGACGGGCGACAATAATTAAATTTTTACCACGCTTTGCAAATGCCTTTGCTGTCGCATAGCCAATACCGGAACTGGCTCCGGTAATTGCCGTAAACTTTTTTTCATTTTCCACTTGATGAACCTCCTTTTATTTGGTATGATTAAAGCATACAATGTAGAGTTAACTCGAAGTCAAGTATTTTTTGGAGGATTTTTTTATGGGATATGCTATCGGTGAATTTTCATCAATCACGGGAGTAAGTATCTATACCCTACGGTACTACGAAAAGGAAAACCTGATCACTCCTAAACGCAAAGACAACGGCAGACGTTTATATTCCGACGGGGATATATCATGGATACAGTTCATCAAACGTCTAAAAGATACAGGTATGCCGATTAAGGAAATACAAAAGTATGCCCAACACCGAGCGAATGGCGACAGCACTTTAGAGGAACGAATGGAAATGTTGATACGGCATCGAACTGTTCTGAAAGAGGAAATTGTCGCAATGCAGGAACACCTTACAAATCTTGATGATAAAATCGGCTATTACAAAACTGAAATTAAAGAAAAAACAGCTTGGGCATAGTAATCTTGAAACTTCTTTAGTGTACGCTCATGCGGACACGGAACAAAACGGAAAGCTATCGAGAAGTCTATGGGTAGGAAGGTTACCGGTGGAGTTGATATTTCAAGATATAATGTAAGTGATGACGAGATGATCAAACGATTGTATGGATTGAAGTGATAAAGGTTATCCCGACTTTTTATCAAGGTAAAGTGTACCTTTTCATGCCCATCCTATAATGATTTTTCAAAAAGTTATCACGACTTTCTACAACTAGAACTATTGTAAGTATTAGATTGTAAGAAGATTCCGGTTATTGCTGAACCAGATATTTCCTTTCTAATAGAAAGAGAAACAGTTTTTGTGATGAAGTAGGGCATCAGAATAGGGGTATTATAGGAAATATTGAAAGCAGTATTTGCCAGGTGCTGATATCGCTGATATCGTCTTCTGAGAATTGACAATAATGTATTGATAAGTTAAAATTAATATATAAATAATCGGAAAAAGGGGGTGCGATCATGGCTAAAGTTACAGATAAGAAGGATGCTAAAGAATATGCAAAGAAGTTAGCAGAAGCAATTAATAAAAGCGACAAAAAGGCAGTAGTAAATAAGACTTTTTCAACTTCAACTTGTTAGATTTGATTTGGGGTGATATTACAATTATGGATAATAAAGTAAAACTAGATCAAATGAAAGTATTGATAACAAGTGAGTGCAATTTAAATTGTACTCACTGTTTTCGTTCATTTGACAAACATAAATATTATATTTCAAATGAGAAATTATTAGAAATAGTTGATTATGCAATTTCCACATCCTGTGAGAGCATCTCATTTAGTGGTGGTGAATTCTTCATGCATCCGTATGCATATGAATTACTAGATTATTGCTTTTCAAAGAAAGTAAAAGTTAAAATATTGACCAATGCCACAAAAGTTGATAGATTTGATTTTTTTGAGAAGTATAGAGGCGTAGATTTGTTATCATTTCAAATATCTCTTGATGGAATGAGAGAAAACCATGATTTGCGTCGCGGAAAAGGAATGTTTGATTTGGTAATGCGCAATGTGAAAAGACTTAAAACATATGGCTTTTACATTACAGTGAGTATGACTATAGACCAGGATAATATGTATGACGTGGTAGATCTACTTAATCTTTCTTGCTTTGATAAATTTAATTTTCTGCCAGTTGCTTTTGCAGGGGAAAAAACAAAGCAAGGTCGTCCAATCATGGATGAAGCGTATAGAGAATATGAGAATATTATTCGCCTTATATATACAAGTAAAAATGGCGATGTCGATTTAGGACAGCGTTGCAGAATGTTTCCACATCAGCTTGGAATAAAATATGATGGCTGTATATACCCATGTGCTGTGGCCAGAGATTACGGAATTTATTGTCTTGGAAACCTTACCAAAGAGCCAATCAGTGAAGTGGTTGATAATTTCTTGAATACAGAAAAAGCAAAAGAACTTTTAGACTACAAAGATAATTTGTTCGCGGAATGTGATGAGTGTAGTGTTAAAGACACTTGCAATCGAGGTTGTCGTGCTCGAGCATATAAGTTTTTTGGCAAATTAAAATCAGCCGATCCTTTTTGTTGTAAATTATATGAGAAGGATTTTGATGACGTTTTTATTAATTCTATATTTTGGGGTGAAAAATAAGATGTGGTATTCTAAAATTGATACGATAAAGGTATTAGTAACAAGTCATTGTAATTTGAATTGTAAGCATTGTTATCAATATTATGATAAAAACAAGTACCAACTATCTTTTGATCAGTTATGTGAAATAGTAGATTTTGCGTATGAAAATAAAACGAGAATATTGGATTTCGGTGGTGGTGAGTTCTTTTCTCATCCATTTGCGTATCAATTACTAGATTATTGTTTTTTCAAAAAAATTAGTGTTAATATTGCAACCAATGCGATTAACTTGGAAACATCGTTTTTTGAGAAATATGTGAATACACAATTATTGACTATTCAGACTTCAATTGATGGGACAAAAAGTACTCATGAGCAACGCAGAGGCATGGGTACATTTGATAAAACTATGGAGAATATAAAAAAACTCCATAAGCTAGGAATTCCATTAACTTGTAGCATGGCATTGGATCAAAAGAATTACAGAGAAGCAATTTATGTGTTGGATATCCCTTACTTTTCAAATTATGTGTTTCTACCAGTTGCATATGAGGGTGCAGCAAAGATAAATGCATCCAACAATGAATTATCAGAATATGAAGATACTATATGTTATTTAATGAAGAATTCAGAATGTGAAGAAGATACTTTCTCCAATCAAATATTTCCTAACGTATTAGCGATAAAATATGACGGGGGGATTTATCTTTCACCGGTAGCAGCAGATTATGATTTGCTTTGTATGGGAAATGTAAATGAGAATTCTATCAAGACTATTGTTGAAAACTATAGTCAAAGTGAAGAATTTAAAAAAATCATTTCGATAGATAGTATGCAAATTGAGGAGTGTAATGGATGTAAAATCTCACATATTTGCAATAGGGGGTGCCGTATGAGAGCGTTGAAATTTTTCGGAAATATGTTAAAACCGGATCCGTTTTATTGCAGGGTGATGAATAATGATTATGACAAAATTCCGATAAGCAAATTATTCTGGGGTGAAGGGAATTAATAAAAAATTGGAGGAAACATATCTGTGAATATTGTTCGATTTAATACATTTCGTACATTAGACTATTTTGGGAAAAGCACTTTTTTTAAGACGTATCCTATGGATGAAAATAATTTTGGGAATTTTGAACTCTCACAAGACAAGATAGATCAGGTGACGAAAATAATTGTAGGGAAAAAACTGATATCTTCAAAATATAATATTGCGAGAACTTTTGAAGATGGTTATACGGTCATTTTCAATACTTTGTACGATGGAGTAGTTGTACTTGATTCAAAAGAAACAGAATTGTACAATCATGTTGATGATAGGTGCTCTTTTAACGAGTCTGATATTATATTGTTTTTATTAGGGATTCTTATTTTGAACTCTGAAGATGAAGAAAGTATAATAAATATACAAAGGGATGAACTGCTTTTTAATAGAAAAGGAACACCAATTATTACAATACTTCCAACACAGGCATGTAACGCTAGGTGTGAATATTGCTTTGCTGAACATAATGAAAAAATTACAATTAGTTTACAAACAATAGACGATATAATTGCTTATTTTGTGAATAACTTTCATAGTGGTAATAAGGTGATAATACGTTGGTTTGGTGGTGAACCATTACTTGCAAAAGATGCTATTAGTAAAATTACAAATGGTATTGATAAAGCATTTCGAGGTGCATTGCAGTTTGACTCGATAATGTTTACAAATGGCTCTTTGCTCACAGATAAAATTATAGAGATTGCAAAAAAAGAGTGGCACTTAAAAAAGATTCAGTTAACCATTGATGGATATGAGCACGAGCATAATCGTAGGAAGAATTACAATGATGCCGATGTAAACTACTATAAAAAAACAATAAATGATATCTCTCAACTACTAGAATGTGGTATTGGTGTTGATTGCAGAGTGAATTTAGACAAAGATAATATACAACAAATCGATCAGATTCTGACAGATTTGAATCCATACAAAGACAACCCTTTGTTTAGAGCTCGATTAACTATTTTACGACCATCTGACTGTGGGTATAATATTTTTAATTTCATTAGACCTGATGATTTAGAATGGGCATATGGTATCATATACAGAAAGCTGTTTTCCTATGGATTTTTAAATGATATAAAATTGATTCTACCACAACGTCGCAAAGAAAGTTGTATTTCTAAAAGCCTTAATAAAGTAATTATTGGCGCTGATGGAAAGTTGTATAAGTGTTTACAGCAAGTATTGAGTGAAGAACATTCAGTCGGAACCTTAAATAGTGGTATTATGCCAGGTGATTTTGTTGATAAATATTGTAAAAAAAATATTCATAGTGAATGTAATATTTGTGTTTTTCTACCATTATGTGTAGGGGGCTGTGATGTTTATTGGGATTTGCAAAGAGAGGAAGAAGTCACACCGTGTATCCGTGAAAAATATTTTTTTGATATGTTACTGGAGTTTGTGCACAACTGGGATAGAAATGGTACACTTAACAATGGTTGATAAGAAATAATAACTGGTAAGGCGGTTTTTCCTCATAAAGATGTCTTTAAAGGATGAGTGTATATTTAGTTAGACAATCCTCCTTTTGATTTGTTAGATACAAAGGGAAAGGCGGGAGTAAGTATTGATCAATAAGATGATTTTTTTCGAAGCGCTTGATGATAAATCATTAGAAAAAATGAAAGTATTGCCCAAAAGTGATTTACATAGTCATGCTGGTAGAGGTGGAAAAATATCTTATATAGAGAAATATGCAAATGTAACAATACCCCCTTTTTCAGGCGTATTCAGCTCGTTAAATGAAATGAATAGATGGCTTACAAAAAACATCAATTGTTATCTCCCAGCTGGTCTGGATAATTATATAAAACGTGTTGAAGCGAGTTTTGTTGCAGCTGAGGAGGACAATGTTGTGAATTTGGCACTAGATTTCGGCCTAGGAGAGATAAACGCTTTTGGTGGGATGGAAAAATTTGTTTATATAATTGACCGATTAAATAAAACATATGCACCAAATACAAAATTATTGCCAGTCTTGGCTATTTATGATTACGCTGAGTTGGAGAGTTTGAATGAAATCTTTGCCTATAATTGGTTTGATGCTATAGATATTATTAACTATGAAGGCGTTCTTACAATGAATGTAATGAAGGTGGTTTGTAGGTATGCAAAAAAGTGTGGGTTGAAGTTAAAAGCACATATAGGAGAATATGGTTCAGCAGAAGATGTTTTGCGATATGCCGAAGAACTAGAGTTAGATGAAATACAGCATGGTATAAGAGCCGTTGATTCAACTTTGATTTTAAAATATTTAGCAAATAAAAAAATCGTATTTAACGTATGCCCGACCAGCAATGTCATGCTTGGTCTTTGCAACGGTTATAGTTCACATCCAATAAGGGAAATGTACAATTCAGGATTGAAAATTACGATAAATACGGATGATTTGATGATTTTTAATTCTACCGTCTCAGATGAATATATTCGACTTTTTCATAATTATGTTTTAGATAAGCAAGCATTGTTCGACATATATATAAATGGGTTACTGAATTAGTAATAATGGTGTTTGTTAAAAAAACAATATTATGGGAGGCTTATTTTGGAATTTGAAAGACTTATTTTAAGAAGGTGGGTTCTGGATGATGTTGAGTCGCTGGTTAGTGGATTGAATAATATGAATGTTGCAAGAAATTTTGGTACAGGCTATCCATATACCTCTGAAGATGCAAAACAATATATAAAAGATGCAATATTTAATAAAAAGGAAAAATTTGCAATAATAAAAAAAGATAATAACGCTCTTATTGGAGGATGCGGAATTCATAAAAAAAATGGAATCGTATCCACCAGTTTATGGATTAGAGAAGATTGTCAAGGATTAGGATATGGAACAGAGGCATATAGAATTCTTGTGAAGTATTGTTTTAATACAAATGACATAATGGAAATTACGAATAATTTTTTTCCTGATAATATCGCTACAAAAAAAATGCAAGAAAAAGTAGGTGCTTATTTTCCTCTTGAGGGAAGTGAATATAATGAAGCTAATATCAAACCATCTATAAGGAAAAAAAGAAGAGGTATTCTAACGAGACAGAATTTTTATAAAAGATTAAAGTGAAAGAGGAGAACCAAAAAAAATATTATATATTATTCGTCATCCTGCTTTATGTCCTTTGTTGATTTTGCTTAGTGAAAGAGAAACATTTCAATAATTGAATCGAAATAGGAAGGAATAAGAAATGGGATGCTCAAAGAATGATGTTGAAAAAGCAAAAAAGTACGCAAAGAAGTTTGTACGTTATCCAGAATGAGCTGTGAAATACAGTATAGGTCTCACAAAATTTCATGCTCTCGCAAAGGAAGCAAGCACTGCCTGTGTCATGACACAGGCTCATTTGCCCCACTCTTTCCCTTTCGGTCAGCGTGTGCAAATGAAACAGGGAAGTATCCCTGACCCTCTACGATTTTATCTTTTCTTTACTTGACCCATCCATCTCACTATGCTACAATTAGCAGTGGACAAGTCTGTCCAGACAACTGAAAAAATAAGAACACAAACTGTTGTAAACCGAACAAGTTACAGCAGTTTTTTTGTACCCTTTTATACAAAAAATCAAAAGAAACGAGGAATGGATATGGCAAACAGAACCCGCAGGAATCCTGTGCAATTTTATTTAAGTGATGATGAGCAATACATATTGGATCAGAAATTTCTTCTCTCCAATATGAAAAGCAAATCTACATTTTTAAGGAAGCTGGTTTTATACGGATTTGTATATGATGTGGACTACTCACACATCCGGGAAATGAACGCCCAGCTTGGAAAGATTGGCGGTAATCTGAATCAGATAGCCAAACGGGTAAACACAACAAATACCATTTACAAAAAAGATATGGAAGATATAAAGGAGTTGATGAATCAGATATGGCAGTTACAAAAATCCATGCTATCAAAGCAACCGTCAATAAGGCAATAGAATACATCTGCAATCCCGATAAGACAGATGAAAGTATCTACATCTCCTCCTTTGCCTGTGCTGCGGAAACTGCGGCTTATGATTTCAAATATACCATCGACCATGCCAATGATTTTAGCAGCATAGAAAAGGAAGAAAAAGAAAATAAAGCCTTCCATCTCATCCAGGCATTTGAACCGGGCGAAGTATCTTTTGAGGAAGCCCATGCCATTGGAAAAGAGCTGGCAGACAAACTTTTACAGGGGAAATATTCTTATGTTCTGTCTACACATATTGATAAAGGTCATGTTCACAACCATATCATTTTCTGTGCAGTGGATAATATAGACCATAATCATTACCATGATTGTAAAAAAACATATTGGCATATCCGGAATTTAAGTGACGACCTATGCCGGGAACATAATCTTTCCGTGATTGAAAATCGGAATCATCGTGGCATGAAATACAAGGAATGGTATGAGAATAAAAATCAGAATAGCTGGAAAGTAAAGCTAAAAAAAGACATCAATCAATCCATCAAATCATCTTCTACTTATGATGATTTTCTTGCATTGATGAAAGCAAAAGGTTACGAAATAAAAAACAGTTCCTTTGAGGAAAGCAGTGGAAAATACATCTCTTTCCGTCCGCTTGGCCAGAAAAATTTCATTAGGGGACGTGTCAGTTCCCTTGGTGCAAATTTTACGAAAGAACGCATAAAGGAACGAATTGAGAACAAGCGTCAAAAGGCCGCTTCTTTCTTAGAAAATGGGAATAAAATGAAAACGCTGATAGATACCGCTGCAAATCCAAATTTTGCAGAGAATATCGGCTTACAGAAATGGGCAACGAAAGAGAATTTGAAAATTGCTGCTAAGACATACAGGCTGATGACGGAAAAGAATATTCACAACCTTACCGAGCTGGACGAGAAAGTCACTTCCCTGCAGGAACAATCAAAATCTGCAAACAACAGTATTGTTTCTATGGAACACCAGATACGGGAAATTGCAGAAACCATTAAATATGCAGAACAATATCGTGAAAATAAACCTTACAATGAGCGCTATGAAAAAGCCAGAGACCAAGACAAGTTCCTGCGGAAATACGAATCAAAACTCATTTTATTTAGCGGTGCAGAACATATGCTGCAGCGCAAAGGCTTCTCCCCAACTAACGCCAATATTACTAAATTGAAAGCTACTTATCAGGAACTGCTGGCACAGAAAAAAGAACTTTCTTCCATACACAAATCCACCCAGACCGAGATAAAAGAACTGGAAATAATAAAGAAAAATCTGGAACAATATATGAATACTTCTTCTCGTAACTTGGATAAGAGTTTAGAACAGAATCCCCATGAACTATTATGAAACCAAAAATTGATGGCATAAAATTATGTTTTATCAAAACGTTTTATGCCATCTTAGAAATATATCGAGTGAGATTATTTCCACTAAAATAGCTTTTTCTTCCCCACTACAACCAATCTCCCATTCTTAGCCGAATACTCACAGGTAGACAACATAATCAGTTGATCTCCATACTGTGCTGTCACACCTGTCTCATACAGTGCCAGCTTCTTGCACTTTTTTATATACTCATCAAATTCCTGCTCTGACTCCGCATCTGTAAAATCATAATAGGCGAACCCATTTCCATCATACACCGTCGTTTTGAACACTGCCACCACTTCATACTCTGCCTGTTCCGTCAGTGTATCAAACTGTATCCATTTATGGCTTTCACAGAAGTCCTTGCCGGTATATTCCATCAATGCCCCAAACATCTTCCCATTCTTCATGTGATGGCCATAAATAACAAGATTATCACTCTTGGGATTGATGCTGCAATTTTCGGGAATATACGGAACACCATACTCACTGTATTCTTTTTCAAAATTATGCTTCAGATAAAAATCCGGATGATCGGGTGTCCACATTACCGGATAATCAATACTGGTTCCCTCAATCTTAATCCAACCGACCATATCCGGATTCTGCTCTGCCATTGCCGTATATTTTTTCAAAATACCATTTTCATTAGTATCCAGTTTCCCACCTTCATCTATCTTTGTATCCTCCTGCTCCACCACTTGTGCCAAATCTTCAAAATCTCGATTCTGTTTTCTTTCCTCTGCCAACTGCTGATAAACCTGCAGGGCAGAAAATGCAAATACCCCTAAGCAGAAAATCAAACCAATGGTTGTAACAATATTTCTTTTCCTCATGTAAATGTCCTCCATTTCTATTTTCATCATGCAACAGGAAATCCTTTATGAAATCCCATCAAGCCCAAACCAACGCAAAAAAGCGGCAGGAGATGCCATCCGACACCCTCCTCCGCTTTTCTGGCTATTCATCTTCTAAGGTAAATTCCTCCTGTGCAAATTCCTCATCGGTCATAGACACAATCTTTTTTATTACCTGATGCACCAAGGCTTCCATTTCCGGCTCCTTGATATAAAGTATCGCCTGATGCAGTGCATCCAGCACCTCACGTCTGGTATCATGCGGATACATACTAATCAGATTGCTTTCTTCTATGGTAAATCTCATCATATCAATCCATCCTCCCTTTCCGTTTTTTTCTCAGTTTCTTTTGGTGGCTTCTCTTTTGGATGCTCACTGGCAATTTTCTCCCGGTTCCTCTCCAGCCTTTCCATAATAGAAAGCCCCTGGGATTCTGTTTTTTCCTGCTCCTTTGGCTTTTGGTTATTCAAGAAACCGTCAATCTGATTATAATTGGCTTCTTCCAATTCCTCGACTTTCGCCATAGGATGTTTTTCTCTCTTTTCCACAAGATCATCCATACGTTTCATAAGTTCCGTAGCTTTTGCCACATCTTCTACCGGTTCTTCCTCTTCAATGATTCCATTCAACCACTCTTTTATGAAATCAGAATCTCCGTGATAAAGGGCATGGTAAATGGTATTGATGTTTTGCTCTTTTTCCTCAACTGCATCTCCATATTCATGCGGGTCATAATCTTGTGCAAACTGGTCAATCTCAACTGCCAATTCATTGTACTCCTTATCAAGGGTTTCTTCCGCTGCCTGGCTCTCTCTGGCTTTTGTTTCCCTATCCAGCATCTCCGCATCTGGAAATCGTTCCAGTACATCTTTTACTGCATGCTGTACCAATGGATTCTCCCGAAATTCCAGCACATGGTTAATGGTATCCACATCAATGATTCCCCCGTCTAATATCGCCATGGTATCATCCATATAAGGCTCATCACCCTCCTTATGCAAAACGAAGCCAATGCCTTTAATACCATTCATCCGTTCGGCAGGGATGGATTCATACAGACGTACCGCTTCTTCCAGCGTAAGATTCTCGTGATATTCCCCAAGAGAAGTAAACTCCATACACTCCGCCACATAAAAAGTTAAAGTCTGTGCCGGTTCTTCTGCAACCACTTCCACCTTTTCCTTATCAGAAATCATCTCCCTGGCACTCTTTACTTTTTCCTCCAAGTATTCATTAGCTCTGGCAAGGTATTCTTCCATGGTGCCGGATTTTTCTTCGCTAATGGGATTGATGTCCAGTGCCATTCCTCCAATGGAAAGACCATCTTCATGGAGCATGGAAAAGAAATCATCTTCCCGGATATCTCCTTTATATTCAATGACCACATCCAAATCGGAATCTTCTTTTTCAATGCCTGCAGTACGGCTTCCATAGACCTTTGCCGCTATAACCTGCACATCATAGTCATATTCCTTTGCTTTAGTCTGTGCATAGGCCAAAACGGTTTCTTCAATTTCTGAACGGGTCATTTGGTTTAAGGACGCTTCCGGCTGTTCTGTCACTGCTTCGATACGGTTTGCCTGCTCTGCTCTTTCTATAAACTCCTCATAATCCAACGGAATCAGCTCATCCCCATGGCTTACATTTCCCTGTATCTTATTACTGTAATAGGTTTCTGTTGCTGCGCCCGGCATCGGCTCTTTCAAATCTGCCACCAATTCATTGACTACCTCCATGATTGGTAACTCCAGTGAATCATAGATGCCGCCATCCAAAAGCTGATAATTATCGTCATAGATAGAATAATCATATCCTTCATCTACTGTCTGTATCGTCAGATAACGGTCAGCAATCTGAAATGCCATTTCATTGGCTTCAATTGGTTCCTGTTCTGTTACTTTCTCTTTTTCCAAAAAATTCGGAATCTCCCGAAAGCCAATGCTGTCCACATACTGTACTGTATTTGTCCCGTCTTTATGTAACAGGACAATATCACTGACCGACAGGGAATGCCCGGTAAAATCCTCCGGACGGAACAGATTGAACTGCTCAAAAATATTATCTAAAGTCTCCCCTTCCTGCAATGGTGCGGTATAAATCAGTTCATAATTATCCTTTTCTACCTGCAGTCCATGACGTTCCAAGCTATCCAGACTCTCAAAACGGTGGTAATGCAGTTCTTCACCACTTTTAAGCTGATAAATGCCAAAGCTGTCCTGTTCTCCGTTCAGCAGTAAATCTTCCGGGTTGGGCCATATTTCCTCCATGCTTACTTGTGTAGTTTCCCTCTCTTGTTCCCTATCCCAGACTACCTTTTCAATTCCAAAGATACCGTCAAAGGCTACCAATTCTCCCATGTTCTCTGCATAGGCTTCCGTATTATCGGGATATAAGAGCATGACCGGAAACTCTTTCTCCCATAACTCCAATGCCCGTCCTTTTGTCAGCGGATACATATTATTGTCGGTATAGCCATATTCATTACGCTCGGTAAAGCTCATTTCCTGATCCGGCAGTGCTTCGATTTCTTTCCTGGTCTGCATCATGACAAAAGAAATAGAGCGTACACCCGGCTCGTCCAGAGCATCTCTTAATTCCATTGCCAGTGCTTTCGTATCCTCCATATTGGCGAACTGATAAGTATAATTCACAATCAGGTTCCGTTCCTCATCATTAAATACCGAACGATCAAATTCCATACGGTTAATCAGGTTCTCTGCCTGTTTTATGGGCGATAATTCTGTGACAGCACTCACTTCGTTTGTATCGAAATCATACTCAAAATCATAAAATGGCGGATATCCCTCCCACAGACCACTGCTTGACATAATTGGCACTAATTCCGCACCCCGTTCTTCCAGATAAGCCTGCACATCGCCATCCCATTCTTCTTCCGAAAGCTGTGTCATATCCTCCAGAATCGCCTTTATTTCCTCCGGCTGCATATTCGTAATCTTATCGACCTCATACTCGCTTCCCATGGAACCGGACACCATGACAATAACATCCGTATCCTTAATCGGCTCGGAAACTTCCTGCTGTTCCAATTCCTGTGCCTTTGCAAGCTGCAGCTCCGCCACTTTCTCATCAATGGCATTGATTAACGTTGCCGATGTTTTTCGTATGGTTTCCAGTGAACTTCTAAGCTCCTTTAATTCCTTATCGGAACTCCATCCCGCAACATAGCCGAAAGAATAGTCCGAGGTATCTATGCCATAATGCTGGCATACAGTATAGGCGATACTCTCAGCTTCCACTTCCTTTGTTTTGCGGTCTTTGCGTTCCTCCATGGAAAGTTCCGGATTATTCAAATCTATATCATGAAGGGTGGCATGGGCTGTCTCATGAATGGCTGTTTTTGTGTTCTGAATCTCACTCATGCCCTCCTGGATGGCAATCCGCTTTTCTTCCAGATGATAATACCCCTTTGCTCCATCGGGAATTTCCTCATATCCGATAGGCACAGGGGCAACTTCAGTCAGCGCCTGCATAAAAATTTCATAGTTCTCTACCGTTCCGGCTAACTCGTCCACTGTCAGATCCGGCAGTTCCTTTCCCTCTGTCTGGGACACGTCAAACACTGGAATGACCTTGAATGCAGGCATCCGGATTTCCACTTCCTCCATAATCGGCTTCCCTTGTTCATCCAGCATCGGCTCCTGCGTTTCCGGATCAAGCTTTTCCATCTCCTCTTTCTTCATAATCGGTGCCGGGGCAATGATACGGATACCCTTTTCCCCTCTTTTTACATGACGTTCAAACTTCTTCTGCCAGGCTTGGTATCCAGCAATGAGTGTGGCATCTGGTTTCTGCATGGCAATGAGCATGGTATTATTGAAGCTGTAATTATAAAACTTGCTCATGGTATTTAAATATTCCTTATACTTCTCGCTTTCAAATACTTCCTGGATGCCCTGCTCCAGCCTTTCTGTAATCTCCTTTAACTGCTCTTTCATTCTGTTATTATCAGCCATAAAAACTCCTTTCCGAATTTCTTCTTAAAGTGCATTTTCCTGTTTCTTCGCTTTCTCCACCACAGGTACCGCTTTTGTCGTATTCTCCTGCTTTTCTTTCAGCATCTGCAGCTTCTCCATAATGGACGGTTTCTGCTCCACTTTTCTTTGCGCTGCCCGGTCTGCCGACTGTTCCAGCTTTTCCATCCTGCCAATAGCCTGTTCCAGCTTTCCTGCCTGATTGCTACAGAAATTCTTCATGCTCTGATATGGACGTTTCATTTGATGAAAGAATCCATTTTCTTTTGGTTCCGGAACTTCCAGCGCATCTTTTCCGGTCATGGCTCTGCCTATGTTCTTGGCATGGGTGGTGGTTTCCCGTAATTCCTGCCCTACTTTATCAATCTTATCCATGGAAGCCTGCATATCACTGGCACTTTCCAGCAGGGAAGCCTTTAACTGAATCATGGTATCCTTTACTCCCAGAAACTCACACACGTTATTCAATGCCATCACACCATGTTCTTTAAAGTTTTGAACCAGTTGTGCTGCCTTTTCATTCAGTGATGCACGAAATCCTTGAAGCTGCTCCTGCAAGGAAGCAACCTTTTCGCCCATCTTCCCTGTCAGTTCTGACAGGGTATGATGGGTTTCTTTGGTCTGTGGCGTATTCTGTATATGGGCTAGCTGTTCCTTCACAGATTCCAGCTCCTGTAGGACGGAAAAGAAATTCTCCTCCACATCGTTCATGTAATTCATAAGCAGGGAAACGGACTGCTGGCTCTGTGACATATTCAGATCAATCAGTATCTTTAACAGCTCCTCCATTCCCGGCATTTCTGCGTTTTCCTGCTCCGGCATATCAATCTTCATGTTATCGTTCTTATTTTCTATTGCCATTATCGAATCCTCCTATAATACTTCTGCTTTTTCTTTTACTTTGTTTGGTTCTATAGCTGTCCGGCTGCTCTGCTCCTTGTACATTGCCAGCTTATCCATAATGGACGGACGGGCATCGCTGACTTTTCGCTCTGCTTCTCCAGTCATGACAGATAGTTTCCTCTCTGCTACCTGCGGTGTTCTTCCTTCTGTATTTTGTTCCGCAGCATCCACACCTTCCTCTGGCTCATCCAGACATTCCCCGCTGCCCTTTTCATCCATATTTAACAGGGCGTTTAATGTAGTCAGACGTTCCATTTTCTCATTCAGCTCTGCTTCCTGTGGAAACGGCTTCGTCACTTCCTCTTTGGCATTTTCCAACTGCTTTTCTGTATTGGATAAGGCATCCTGCTCCTGTGCCATCTTTTCGGTCATGGATTCCAATGCATTGTTGATACGGGTAAGGTTGCCTAAAGCATCTGCTCCCACTTCAATGCTGTGGGTCAGTGCACCTTTTAAATTCAATGTGAACTTATGATAGAAGCTGTCGAAGTTGACGCTCATTTTAAATCCCAGATATTCCCCGATTGGTGTTGCTACATTTGGTGTCTTTACTTGCTTGCAAAAGGCAATCAAGGCGGTTCCGGCTTCTTTCCTGTCCGTATATACCCGTTCTCCCAGCTTCATGGCGAATATTTCTTTGTCCACTGGTTTTACTTCCCTGTAATGCCCTGCGTCTATCTGATAGGCTGCAATCCGCTCTTTCAGAACACTGATTTTTTTAGGGTAATGTTTGGCGATGTTATCCTCCAGACGGTAAATCTGACTGGTATGGTTAGCTTTTAGCAGTTTCAGTTTCGACACCTGGATATCCAAATCCATCTTTTCCTTGATATAAGGGTTACCCGTGGCAAGTGCCTTGACTTCCGCATAGGTCAGACTGGCTTCATCAATATCTTCACAGGAACGAACCGGGGATTTGCTGGTCATAATCTGGGAAATGAATTTCTGCTTGTTTTCAATCAACTGCCAACTGTAGGAATCAAAGGTTCCCTCTGTCACATAACGGAAAATATGCACTTTCTTATTTTCATTTCCCTGCCGGATAATTCGCCCTTCCCTCTGTTCAATATCCGAAGGCCGCCAGGGCACGTCCAGATGATGCTCTGCTACCAACCTGTCCTGCACGTTGGTCCCGGCACCCATTTTTGCAGTGGAACCAAGTAAAAAACGAACCTGCCCGCTTCTTACCTTTGCGAACAGCTCCGCTTTTCTTGTTTCCGTATTGGCATCGTGGATAAATGCAATTTCTTCCGGCGGTACGCCTTTCTCCATCAGCTTATCCCGGATATCATGATAGACATTGAAAGTTCCATCATTTTTCGGTGTTGACAAATCAGAAAAAATAAGCTGTGCTGACTTCCTGCTTTCTGTCTGTTTCCAAATACGCATTGCCTTATCCACACATTCATTGACTTTAGAATTGGTTTCATCCGGCAGCATGGCATCTATCAGGCGCTGATCCAGTGCCAGCTTTCTTCCATCATTGGTAATCTTGAGCATATTGTCCCGTGAAGGGTCTACCATCCGGTTTCGCACCGCTTCTGCCCTGTCTGCAAGGCTTTTTACCATCTCCTGCTGATGCTCGCTGGGCTTTAAGACTACATTTTCATGAACCGCCTCCGGCACAGGCAGCTTTAGCATATCCGGTGTCTGAATATCTGCGGATTCCTTAAAAATGGAAATCAGCTCCGGTAGGTTGAAGAAGCGAGCAAACCTTGTCTTTGCCCGGTATCCGGTTCCCTCCGGTGCCAGTTCGATGGCGGTAATGGTTTCCCCGAAAGATGCCGCCCAACTGTCAAAATGCCCCAATCCGAGCCTTTGCAGGGTGCCATACTGGAGATACCGCATATTGGTATAAAGCTCAGTCATGGAATTGCTAATCGGCGTTCCAGTAGCAAAGGTGATCCCCTTTCCTCCGGTAATCTCATCCAGGTACTGGCACTTGGCAAACATATCCGAAGACTTCTGTGCTTCGGTCTGGGCAATCCCGGCCACGTTCCTCATCTTGGTATAGAGGAATAAATTTTTATAGTTGTGGCTTTCATCAACAAATAGCCTGTCTACGCCTAACTGTTCAAAGGTTACCACGTCATCTTTTCTGGAACTGTCGTTCAACCGTTCCAGCCTTACCAGCAGGGATTTCTTTGTCTTCTCCATCTGTTTGATAGTATAGCGTTCTCCCTGGCTGGCTTTCAGGCTTTCAATTTCCATGGTAATCTCATCAATCTGACGTTCAATCATATCCAGCTGACGTTCTTTTGAAAGCGGTATTTTCTCAAACTGGCTATGCCCAATGATCACTGCATCATAATCCCCGGTGGCGATTCTGGAACAGAACTTCTTCCTGTTTGCAGGCTCAAAATCTTTCTTGGTTGCTGCCAGGATATTGGCTCCCGGATACAGCCGTAAAAAGTCACCCGCCCACTGCTCCGTCAGATGGTTCGGCACCACGAACAGGGATTTTTGTGATAATCCCAACCGTCTGCACTCCATGGCTGCCGCTGTCATCTCAAAGGTCTTGCCAGCCCCAACACAGTGGGCAAGCAGGGTATTGTTTCCGTAAAGCTGATGGGCAATCGCATTATTCTGGTGGGGACGTAGCGTAATATCCGGCGTCATGCCCGGAAAGGTCAGATGGCTTCCATCATATTCCCTCGGCCTGTTGGAATTAAAAATTTCATTGTATTTTGCACAGAGAACATCCCGCCTGTCCGCATCCCGGAAAACCCAATCCTTATAGGCTTCCCGGATGGCTTCCTGCTTCTGGCTGGCCAACATGGTTTCCTTTTTATTCAGGACTCGCTTTTCTTTTCCATCTTCCATGACCGTATCAAAAATCCGGCTGTCACGTAGGTTCAGTGAATCCTCCAGTATCTTGTAAGCGTTGGCTCTGCCGGTTCCATAAGTCATTTCCGTCAACGGGTTTCCAAAATCGGCACTCTTTCCCTTGATGTTCCACTGGCCGGTGACTTCTGAATACTGCACCCCGATGATGTCCTGGCCCAGTTTGTTTTGCGGCGTTTCAAATACCTCGTGCATAAAATCATTGATGTATCTGGTATCTACCCAGTTGGCACCTAACCGCACCTCTATTTCTGAAGCATCCAGCATTTTCGGCTGTACCTGCTCCAATGCAGCCACATTGACCGCATACTCTGGATGGTTTTCCGCACACAGTCTGGCAATTTCCAGCTTCTCACGCACATTTCCGGACAAATATTCATCATTCGTCTCCCACCCAGCATAAGGATCATCTAAATCACTCAATGGATTTTTAAAGATGACTCCGCTAAGTTCTGCCACAATCCTGTCGTAATTTCCAGAACCGTCCAATAAAGAAGCCATGTACCCGATATCCACACAGGCTTTTTCACTCATGGATACTGCCAGGGCTTCCGTCGGCGTATCCACTGTAGTTACCACCTCCTGCTTTTTTATGGTGCGTTTGGTAAACATGTCCGCCTTCTGTTTTAGCGTACCCTCTTCATTTAAAACCTCTAAGGAACAGAGCAGACAGTAACTGGAATCCTGATTGAATGCCCGCTTATTGGTTTGGGAGTTCAACAGTCCGAACCGTTTGGTAAACTGGTCATAAAGGCTGGATAACTCTGCCTGTTTCTCTCGAATTGCCGTTTCCCCATACTCCTCCAACTGATAATTAATGACTGCACTGGTGGCATCCCGGATATCAACCATGCCTTTGATTCTCTCCAGCATGGAATCCGTCATCTCCACCGGTTTCATAATGGAATTTTCCCGGTAATACACTTCCCCGTCCACAATGGTATAGCTGTAATTTCTCACATCCGGATCTGCAGGGATGGTGGCCTTTTCTGTATCATCTTCCAGTTCGTCCAAGCCCACGCTTTCGATTCTTCCATGGATATGGCTGACCGCCTCCTGTAACTGCTCTGCAAATGGTTTTCCCTGGGTGGGATTACAGGTCGGCTCCATCCCATATGGCCCGGACACCAGTTCCATCTTTCCCACAATCATCTCCGGATGGTTGATGAAATACTGGTTCATGGCAATGCCATCTGCATTTTCTCCTAAATACACCCAGTCCGGCTCCAAATCCATTACCCTATCACGTTTCTTAAAAAACAATATATCCGATGTCACTTCCGTTCCGGCATTTTCCTTGAAAGCAGTGTTTGGCAGACGGATGGCTCCCAAAAGCTCCGCCCGCTGTGCAAGATGCTTCCGGACTGCCGGACTTTTCTTATCCATGGTGCCTTTCGTTGTAACCACCGCAATGACACCACCGGAACGTACTTTATCCAGGGATTTTGCCAGAAAATAATCATGGATTAAAAAATTATGTTTGTCATATGGCTTATCTGCCACCTTGTACTGACCGAATGGGACGTTCCCCACCACTGCATCAAAGAAGTCATTGGGATAATCCGTCTTTTCAAACCCGGTTACCTGAATCTTTGCTTTTGGATAGAGCTGTCTGGCAATCCGGCCGGTCAGACTATCCAGCTCCACACCATATAATCGGCTGTCCTGCATATTATCGGGCAGCATCCCGAAGAAATTCCCGATTCCCATGGATGGCTCCAGCACGTTCCCTTTTTCAAATCCCATGTTCTTAAGCGCCGCATAAATGGAACGGATAATGGTGGGTGAGGTATAGTGGGCATTTAAGGTGGATTCCCTGGCTGAATTGTATTCCTGTTCGCTTAACAGGCTTTTCAGTTCCAGATACCGGTCATGCCATGCACTGTTCTTCTCATCAAATGCTTCGGAAAGTCCTCCCCAGCCCACATATCTTGCTAAAATCTCCTGTTCCTCCGGTGCCGCTGTCCGCTTCTCACTTTCAATAAGCTGCAGGGTAATGATGGCTGCCACGTTGCGGTCAAATTTCTCTCTTGCACTTCCGCTTCCCAGTGCATCATTGGTAATCTGGTAATTGACCGCAAGGGAAGTGTCTATTTCCGGCTCCGCTTCTGTTTTTCTGTCCGGGGTTTCCAAATCCGGTTCCAATAGCTCCAAGGTATCCTCTTTGGATTGGTCAACGAACCGTTCCTGTTCCAGATAGCGCCTTGTCTGATTAAGAAATCCGTCTACTACAGCCGGATGGGAAGTGACGATAAACTGTCTTGTTTCCTCACTGGCTTCTGTTACCAGTTCCCTTGCCCATGCCTTATTCTCTCTGGAAAATCTGCCATCATGCTCCAAGTGGACAAGGGTAGTGGCAAGAATAAACTCCACATCCTCCTCCCCATAAACATCAATAATCTCTTTTGCAGCATCCTTTTGTAACCTTGCCCCATCGAATTTTTTAGCGATTGTCTGTTCAATGGCTTCTCTGCAGGCAAGTAAGCGTTCCCGCTGGGTCTGTGGTGTTTGCTTCGTTTCCGTCTGTTCTTTTGTCTCCGGCTCATCATCCCGCTCCGGTTCCACTTCGATTTCCTTTTGCTGGCCGAGGTTCCTGCCTGCCATGCGAACCATATCATCATAGGGTATGACTTTAATTTCATTCTCATGGGTGGCAACATATTCACTGGCAGCCTCCGCATTGATAAAGAATTTTGTTTTTTCCGGATACACCTCCAGAAGTCCATCTTCCCCCATGGATACCAACCGATAGCGGACACCTTCCCTGCCATCCTGATAATGATAAGTGTAAAACCCCACACTGGGGTCAGAGTAATCCTCAGTGCTTTCTACTGCCACCACGATACGGGTATCCGGCTCACCAGCTTCCTCCTGCAACTTTTCCTTTGCCTGCTCCAGTACCTTCTGTTCTTTTTCTGCCTTCCACTGGGCATAATGCTCCTTTGCCTCTGGTGTCAGGAAACGATCCGTATCCATCAATTTTCGGATACGTTCCGCAACCTTTGGCCAGGTCAGCAGTATCTTTGCAGATGGTTCAAAAATGCTGCCCTTACTTAACCTCAATCCTTTTGCATTAAAATCTGCGTAACTATGCCAGACTCCTACAAGCCCCGGTGCTGAACCGCCAATACCATATTCATTTTTCAGAAAGTTGGCCTGCTCTTTCTTATCCTGATTATGTAAGAAGAACTCATAAATCCGAAACAGTCCACCGGAAATATTGCTGCCCCTGCTTAATTTATAATCAATCTCATCCTGCGTAATAAAGGTTTCCTGTGGTATTTCCAGTCTTTCGGCTGCCGGATAGGATATGCCCTCCCGTTTCAGTTCGGATACCGACCTCCGGATATCCTCCGGACGATAAATCAAGCGGAAACGGGTCTCTACCTCTCCCCGTTCTATTTCTCCTATAGCCTGATCCATGTGGAAAAGTATTTTATCAATTCCCTCTGGGGTAGACAAAAGCCCTATCAATTCTTCTTCCGCTTTTGGGTAGCTATAAATCTTTTCCGTCAATTCCTCTGGCATGAAACCATACTCATCCCGAAAGAAAAAGTAAATTTTTGAAGCCAGCTCCTTTTTCTCCTGCATCGGCACATGCCACATCTCTGCTTCTTCCATATATCTTCCGGAATCAATCAGATCGTGAGTGCTTTCTTCAACTTCCTTCCAGGATAATGTCAGCATCGGTTCATATCTTGCTGCCGTTCCTCTGGCAAAATTCATTCCATTTTCATCGTACCAGACACAAAGCGGCTCGCCCTCAAACGTAAAGCCTTTACCGCCTATCCGGTATTCCTGCTTTAAAAACTCTGCCATGGTTTCATGGTCTAAGCCCTTTTGGTATTTAGCGAAGATTCTCGCCCGGCTGTCCCGTTCCCCTCCACCACTTACCAGAGTATAATCCACCATCTCATCCGAAATCAGATTCTCCATGGAACCGGCTGATTCCTTGGATATGGTAAAGGCTTCATCTGCATGGTCTACGGCAATGTTTCCAATCTGTTCCTCCATGCTGGGAAACAGGCTCAGTTGCTGATACTGTACGGCTTCCCCACCTGGTCCCAGTAAATCAATATCCTCTCCCGGTATGAGGTATACGTTGTCTTCAATATAGGCATCCACAAGTTGCCGCAACAGGCTCCAGGACAGCTTTGATTCCGAAGAACGGGACAGATAATGCCCTTCCCATATCACAAGACCATCTTCCTGAGCCTTATAGCCAACCCGGTGCACACCCACATCAAACTCGGAATACTCCGAATTGTAAGCTTTTTTAATAAAAGCGGTTCTTTTTTCTTCATCCGGCTCTGTCACAAATGTTCTGGCAATATCCGGTCTTTTCTGTTTCAGGAACTCATCATAACAAAGCAGTCCCCGAATGACATCTTCGGATTCCACAGCCCCAAAACGGTCTATGGATGTAAAAAAATCGGGCAGCTCCTGACTGTCCGATTTTTCTGCACCGCTATTTAATTGTAAATCAGTTCCGCTAAGACCGTCTCCTCCGCCGAATGCCGGATGTTGTTCATCATCTGCGCCCATCTCATCTGATCTTTTGCTTTCAATTCCTCGGTCACTCCCCCGTCTTTCGCCATCCGGTTCGTGAGAAGTTCCATTCTCTGCTCTGCCGTTTCCTGAATCTCCAGCAGATGGCTCATCAGTTTGCCCGACAGCAGCATTCCCGAATAAACCCCCTTCTTGTGTTCCTTCAGATAATTCTTCCTCATCAGTCCGTATTTTGTGAGGGTCATCTCCGGCTGCTCGTCCATCTGGATATTCGGGATGTAATAATCTCCGTTCTTCTGATACGTCAATTCCATGCTCATTGCTTTCTTCCTCCTGTCTCTTTTCTTCTATTGGTGGCTGTGTTGTTTCATTTGAAATCCCTGTTTCATTTTCGCTTTCACGCTTTAAAGCATTATAGCGTGGTCTGGCAGGATTTGCAACACCTTTTTGATAAATTTCTCTGTCATATGCCCGAATGGCTTTCCCAATCTCCATCAGTACCGGTTTACACAGCTCTGTGGTATTGGTTCCAAGCTGTGACAACACCGGCAAAGTGCTAAATTCATGGATATGTTCAAAGTTCAGATTGTCCATGTAAGCATCCGTATCAATCCCACACCGAGCCAATAAGGTATATGAGATACTTGCCTGCATGGTATCCCGCAGATGGATTTTCATGGAATAATCATCCAGTCCATCAAGAAAGCTTCCCTCCGCCAGATAGGACAAATCTCCCGCAATTTCCTCATAAGTGTCAAAGGTAATCCGCTCTGCTATCTCTAAAAGCCTGTCAGCAAAAGAATGTTCTGTATTGGTGCCCCCATAAATCTTTTCCAGACGTTCGATAACCGCATTTTCATGTTCTTCGCCCATCTTCCAGAGATACGGATCACGTCCGATTCTTCGTGCCTTATGCACATCCGATACGTCAAATACATATTTCAGCCGTGGATATGGAGCGTCTTCATCAATCAGGGCAATCCCTTTTGCCCCTTTATTGACCCAGCAGTTCATCTTTCCATTCCAGATTTCAATGCTGGCACAGGCTGTGGCATCCGGCCGCTGTGCATAAATCAGCATCTGCTCTTGGAAAGGATATTTATAAAGCCTGGCTGTCGTATTTAAATAATGCGTCCAGGCTTCCCGATTCTTTACAATCTCTCTGGCAGTGTCTTCTGCCAGCATGGATATATATTCAATTTTTCTCGCCAAATCTAATGCCTCCTTCACATAAAAAAGCAGCCAGTCCATTTTTTACGGTTTGGCTGCAACGAATTTCATGCTTTACATTTGAGAGGATTTATGATATATTTTACTTAGAAAGAGCAACCGCCCACAAGGTGGATGCTTCCGGATAATAAGTTAGCTAGCTCTCAGTGAGAGCCGCCTATCCTGCTGCAGACAGGGTAGGCATTATTTTTTTGGCTTGTTGTTCCTATTATCTAAATAGGCAAGCAGTGCGACTAGAAACGTTCCGCCTAAAAACAATAATGTCAAGACTTCGTATGTATCCATCCGCTCCACCTCCCTTCTTTTGTACATTCCACAAGGGAACATAAAAATCCGGAAGGCTAATAACCACCCTGTACACGGTTACTCCTGTTAGTATTCTATCAGTATCTCTCAAAGAAAGCAATTACTATATTTTCTTATTTCTTATCTACCCCTGTCTTCTAACTTTGTGATTGTCCGAACTATATTTCCTGTTTCGCTGTTTCTATTCTATTATTAACGCTTCTATGAATCACTTATTCTTTTTGGGTTTTCAGGGTATCTTTTTCGCACCTCCTTATTTTGTAATTAATCTATATAAAAAACCACAGCGCGGCGTTGGTATTACCGCTTTGTGGCTTGAATTATTAATATAAAATTGTAATTATATGGATAACCTAAGATCATGTTGCTAATAAGCTCAATATTGACCCCTATACCATTTTCATTATTTAGAAGATTCAATATCATAATTTTAATATTTAACATTCTATAAGTGAAATCTAATCAAACAAATTTAATTGTACATTATTGTTTTCATCAAAACTACTCTTAATCTGTGAAGAATACACTATATCCAAAAATGCTTCTTTACTTTTCAATGCTTCTCGTAAAAGTTCTTGTTTTTGTAAGGACACATAGATCGCCGCAGCTTCCGCCTGACAATTTATAGATTTCTGTGGATTAAAAACTATATCTGTAAAAGCATTATAAGCCATGAGTTGCTCTGTTAGTTCATCATATAGATGTAACGTGTTTATATATAACCAGTTATAAAAATATGTTTTAGGTTCTGCTTCAAATGTCTTCCCATCAATGTAAAACGCAACTATCCTTCCACTATTTTTCAGTCGCTCATCCTTTTTTGCCACCTTAGATGGCACATCTAATAAGTCTTTATATGGACCTCCTTTTTCAAACACTTTGCTTGCCTGAAATGCTGATTCTACAGAAAATTCCTTTCGATTTTTAGTTTTAATTATTAAATTAAAAGCACTTAGTTTTATCCCCAATTCATTCTCTGATTTACTTGAAATCTCCAATATTCTCTTATCCGCATTCTTGTTTAAATATGATTGATGCAAGCTATTTATACTTTTCTTTTTTTGCTTATCAGAAAAACCACTAAAAAATTCAAATTCTACATTTTCACGTATGCAGTATCGTTTATCAAGTGACACTACAAACACCGGTCTACTTGCCAAAATATCACCTCCTTACCAAAAGTCCCAGTCTTTCCTATAACTAAAAGCTTTTTTCTTTATACCTGTTTTAATAAAACTTGGAATACTTCCACAATACTTATTAAAAGTTTTCTCTTCTTGAAAATACACTTTTAGAATATAATCTACTGATATAGAATCAAAAACAAGTACCTCCGCTTGTGGATTTGTCGGATACCAATCGCCAATATTCAACTCTTTTCTAGTAGGACCATTTGGACAATCTTCAAACAAGTGCAAAAATGCTTCTTTCCCCATCCTTTGTTCAATGGGAATGTTATACATTGTCGCACTCCCTGCATTAGTATAGCAAAATGCGCATTCAAAATCGCACAATATTTTTGCATCTAACAGCAATACAACCCACTCTATGTCTGGATTATCTTGTCTAAGTTTATAAAACATCTTATAATTAGGAAACTCTATAGACATACACACCGCATTTAAACAATTATCATACCTATACTCATCATTAAAAGAGCTTTGAATTCCATAATTCTTTATAACACTTCTGGGCAGGAGACCAAATTTTAATATATTTGACAGATTCTCAGCTTGGGTGAAATGTAATAACCACTCTATTTTACGCTCGTTTAAAAGCTGCTCCATAATAATCTTTCCTTTCATCTTCAGTAATGAATCTCCGCAAAGATTTTTCAATACTTCTTGTTTTAACATGTCAATTTTAACATTTCTCATGAGTCACAACAATGCCCGTTCATAATACCATTTATCACAGGGCAATCTTTTATACTCTTTGACACTACGATGCCCTGGCATTGCAATCATTAACAACCTTTTCGGACGAGTCATTGCAACATATGCTACACGCATTAATTCATTTTCTAAATCACCTTCTGTCAAGAACTTAGGAGTAATTGTTTTTCCCTTCTGGCTCTTAATATAGATCAATATTGCATCAAAGGATTCTCCTTTTACACCATGAATCGAAGACCTGGTATACTCACCCATATTTTTCTTTTCAAAAAAATGTTTAATCGGAATTTTTTTAAAGGAAGGTACACCCTTATCACGAGATTTTATTTTAAAATAGTCTTTTATATCTTTTTGCGTACAAATTTCAAAACCATATTTATTTACAATCTCAATATAATAACAAGTGAACTCTTTAACCCAGTCAGCAATACCTAAATCGATATCAGGTATATCAGACAGAATATCAATAGTGAAGTCCTGCCAAACTAAATCATCTACATATTCTCTTATCTTTTGAATCATTAAACTATCTTCTATTTCCTCACCGAAAATCATAATGAATGAAGCTTTTGATGTGATTTTACATGCTTTTTTTCTTGAGCCATACTTCCACTCATATGCTGCACTCGCAAAGTACTCAATTTCTTTACTTTTCCATAGTCCAGAAATATCTGTTTCAGAATGAATCCTCCCTCTTGTAAGTACGGCTACGTTATTAGAATTAATGTCAATGCCCATCTTCTTGCATTTCTCTAAAAAATACCCAATAACTTCATCCTCAATATTTCCATTAGTCAAAAGCAATACCGGTTTTTCACTTTCGTCTTTCCATTCACCTATAGCCTTATTACAGCTCTTCTCCTGCAGGCTTGCCGCAAAATGTGCAGTGGCACTACAAATTTTCTGGGAACTTCTGAAATTTCCTGTCAACTCAATGCTCTGCCACGTTTCATCATCCATTTTTCTTATAAAACATTCTGGCTTTGCATTGCGCCATTCATAAATTGCCTGATCTGGGTCACCCACTAAAAACATTGACTTTATACCCGCATCTACTAATAAATCAAATACAGCCATCTGTTCCTCAGATGTATCTTGCGCCTCATCTATAATAATTATTGGAAATCTTTCAACTATTGCTTGCGCAATAGTCGGATATTTTTTCAGCAACCTATAAGCAAAATATGCCGCTTCATTCTGAAAAACTATATTTTTTTTTGTTAGAATATGTTTATACTGCTGACAAGGTAATTCTCTTGCTTTACCACGCAGTTCACAGCCTACTGGAGTATTCCCTTTATAAAATTTTTTGTCAATCCCATAATGAAATTGTTCAAAATTTTGGACGCAGCCATTTCGATGACATTCCGTCCTCCACCAACGGTATGGTAATTTCCAATTATCTGTTAGCGCAATCTGTGGTCTTATTCTATCAGCAGTGCATAAATGTCCATACCTTAACACAATGAATTCATTAATAAAACTATCTACAGTCCCAATAAAATGCGGATAATCTAATTTCCCCATACAATTGTGCATTGAATTTGCTTTTTCATAAATTTCATTACTGGCAACATTTGTGAAAGATAATACAGCAACCCCTTGATGGTAATTGTTCCAATTGCTAATATAAGAAAGCCATTTTTTTGCTACCGTGTAAGTTTTTCCACTACCTGGGCAAGCCTTAACAACAACTCTGCCTTCAGCTTCTAGAAACTTTATCTGTTCTTTTGTAAGTATCTCTGACATTTCTTTACTCTTCTGTCACACAATAGATTGCCCTTTTTAAATAATCTGGTATTATAAATTCTTTCTCAACTTCCAAACCATTTTTCCTGTTTGTAAACTGCTCTTTTACTTTTTGGCTAATATACTGTGCAACTGCTCCTTTACATTTATCCCTCATTCTAATAAATAACCATATACACGTTGCCTTTTCTTCAATACTAGACAAGCCTTTAACTTTTGCTTCTAGATTAGGACCAAGTTCCTTATATTCCATTTTTATTGCCTCAACCATAAACTCAATATTATTTTTACTACAGCATAAAGCATATTCTAATGTTTTAGGTGCCGGAAACACGCTAATTTCGGTACTTTTACATAATTTGACCAATTCTTCATATCTATATGATGCTCTTCCGTTAACCAATTTCTCAGAAATGTCTTTGTTGACATCGTCATAATCAAGATTTTTATCGATGTAATCTGCCTCCTTCTTTTTTGTGCATCTATCATCATCTGTAACAATTGCCACTTTAGAAAAACACGCTTTTACATTTTCTGATGAAAACAGGTTCACAAAAGGTTTAAAAGCCACACTATCCACATTAACAAGTTCCACTGCATATTTTTCAAATGGGCGTTCAAGCAGTTTTGCTATTTCAGGCAATAAAATAGCTTCACTTATGCCTTCAACAAATAAAATTCCTTTTGAAAAAAACATTTGAGATTTTGTTACATCTAAATATTTTTGTAAATATGCTTTATCATCTATTGTTAGTTTATTTTCAGAAAACGGCAAACAATATTTTTTATGATTATATTCATATATCAAGTTAATATTTGCGATATCTATCTTAGAAGCCAAAGTTGGCGAATGCGATGTATATACCACTTGGATATGGGTATCATTCTGATTAGCCGTTGACAGAAAGCTATGAACTAACTCTTGCAATTGCGGATGTAAATGCGCTTCCGGTTCCTCAATAAGCAATAAGTTTTGATAAACACCACCCTTTTCAATAGCCATATCTCCAAGTACAGCTGACATAAATAATAAATTATTGTATCCTAGCCCATTTTGATATAGCTCAAAAGAACTATTGGCTATAACTTCTAACCGATTTTTTAATTCTATATCCAAATCATCTTGCGTATCTAAAATAGAAATTTCAAAATATATTCCATTATCAGACTTTTGAATTTTTTTTAGTTCTTTATGATTATTTATATATTCCAGAGCCTTTTTATAAACACTATCTGCAATTGCTATTAGTATCCATTTAGGTTTTACCCAAGCTCTTAATGTAGATGCTATTGAGTCAAATCTAGGCTCTATTAATCCTATATCTATTTGTTGGCTCAAAAATTCCTGTTCAATACTAGATAAATTTCGATTTATTGTTTGTCTTGTTTTCTTTAACTGATCTTTTTCTAATAACGAATTATTCGCCTCAATTAAAATTTTAACTAATTCTGCCCTTGTTTCTTCATCAGGTACTAAATTTCTAAGTAATTGAGCCAACTTACTATTTTTTGATGGTCTCATCTCATTTTCAGAATCCCTCAATGCCCCCAAGAACACTAGGTCAATTGCCTCAAATGTATCTGCTGATAATTGATTCCCTTCTGATCCAATCCCCCAATGTATCACTTTTATTTTTTCCGAACCATTGGCTGAAAGATATTTTTCAAACTTAATATGAAATTCTCCCTCTATACCATCTTCACTTTGAGGATTCCATATTTCAACCAGTCGTTTAGGTACCTCATTCAAATAAACATCAAACTTGGCAAAATCTACTGTTCTCCCATCTTCACTTATGTGTAAATCGGATTTTGTAAAGAAAATATCTTTCTTATATGTAACCGTCGAATAAACAATTCTGATTGCATCCATAACAGCAGATTTCCCTACATTATTTTCACCAATGATTGCATTAATTCCTTTGTTGAATACTAACGTAATTCCTTTTTCATCAAATACTCTAAAATTCTTTATTACTAGCTTTTTTAAATACATTTTTCTTCCTCACTAATATCATTGGTATATTAACAGGGTTACTTAATATGTACAGCTGTCATAACCAGAAAATCCTTTAACCACTTTCTGCCATCTGTTTATATATTATACTAAATCAAAACATTTTTCTACCAAAAAATAAAAAATTTTTATTTGCTTTCACTTCCACAAATTTCCCACAAATCTTGACCATGCCGATAAGAAAAAATGTCCGCAGGGCATAGCCGACTATCTACAATGTCACATGGATATTTATGATTCCGTTTCAGGTCGCTGCCTTTAAAAGTTTTTGGTGACCATGTTAGCTTTTCGCTCCAAGTATTTAAGGTACTCTGGAAGCTCTGAACTACCCAGTTTTCTGATTCCAATCTTCTATCACTAGAAAAATGAACAAAACCACCATTAATTTATATAACAAAACCGTTATCCTTTATAAATCACAGCTAATAGCTTTTTTGGTTTTGTTCATGGATTTCAAGTTAGTCGCCTCTTTTATCTGCGCTGATTTTTTCATAATTTATGTACATACGCCGTCAGACGTAATACCTCATTATTGCTTTTTCTGATTTCCAAATCTGTTATAATTTTCTTCATTTTATTTACCTGCTTTCTTTTAAAATAGGAGCTGCGCATTTCATGCAGCCCCATAAATCAACTTACTATGCTATTTTCTCCTCTTTTTCTTCCAGAACAACAGTCCTGCACCACCGGCAGATATGCCCATCAATAGAAGCAACTGCCCGATATTGCTGTCATCCCCTGTCTTTGGTGTGGAAGTTGTGGTTTTGCTTGGTGTATCTGGCTGATCCGGAATTTTTTCATTCGTTACATCCAATGTATACTCAATAACCGGCGTCTTATCATCCACATACTCAAATTTCACTTTATGCTTGGTTTCATCCAACTTGTATCCCTCTAAAGTCTTGGTCTCCTTTACCGTGTAAGTAAGCTGTTTGCCATACTTTCCAGACTTAAAGGCGGCAATCGGATATTCCTTGGATTCTGCGTGTCCAGCACTGTCGGTTATCAGTGTTTCCAACTCTTTTCCTCTGCTGTCATAAATGGTAAATTCCACGCCTTGCATCGGCTTCTGGGTATCCTTATCTGTTTTGTTCAGGATAATCTTACCCATAGCATGGGCATCTTCCATGGTTACGGTCTGGATTTCCCCTGTTTCCTTGACTTCAAATGATACCTTGTTGGAAATGATGTAGCCTTTTGGTGCCATTTCTTCCAAAAGTGAGTAGGTTCCAACCGGAAGTTTTTCGATGTAATGAGCCTCTTTTGTGGATACCCAGCTTTCAATCACTTTATTATCTTCATCCAGGATATATAACCTGACTCCCTCTACTTCGGTACTGCCATCCGTCATATCCACTTTGCTGATGCTTACCTTTGTATAATCATCCTTCATCTCTACTTTCTGGACTTCGCCGGATTCCCCTATGGTAAATGATACATCCTCTGCTTTCACATAACCCTGCTCTGTTGGTGCCATGGTTTCACGAAGAATATAATCTCCTGCCGGCAGACCATACACGATGTGTTTTTCACCCGTAGAAGTCCATTCCTCCACGACCTCTCCTGACTGATCTAAAATCTGCAGCTTCGCACCTTCGATTTCCTCTCCGGTTGTAATGTCTGTCTTACTGATTTCCGTAATCGTAGGTTCATCTTTCACTTCCAGTGTATTGGCAATGACTTTTACGCCCTGCCCCTGATAGGAAAAATCGACTTCATAGCTTTCCTTATCCAGTAAATATCCCGGAGCTGCTTCCACCTCTTTCACATAATAAGTTCCCAGTGGCAAATCTGCCATAAATGCAATCTTGCCATCTGCATCAGTGGTTTCTGTTTCAATCAAAGCATCCGCTTCTACAAGGATATCTCCCCTGGCAGATATAATGTCCTCTTTGGCATACAGTCCGTAAGCAGCTCCTTCCACTGTCTTTTCCTCTTTGGTGGAAGTCTTAATCAGAGAAAGGGCTGTTTTCTGTCTCTCATTTTCAAAATCACTGTCATGGTAGACAAGCTCTACATCCTGTCCCGCATATTCCAGAGTAAAAGCATCCTGCGTTTCGTTTAACACATACCCTTGGCTGGCTTTGGTTTCCTCGATGTGGTATTTTCTAAGCGGAAGCCTCTCTGCTGTTGCTTTTCCATCTTTATCCGTGGTAAGTATTGCTGCCACCGCACCTTTCTTAAGCTCCACGCCCTGATACCAGGCAATCTTACGGCTGCCATCTTCATTGCTCTGATTATCGGCAGTATAAATATCCTCATCGCATATAAGATGGAAGACACTTCCCTCAATTGGCAGATCTTCATAAGTAAATATCAGGTTTCTATCCTTTCCGGTAAATAGGCTCTTTACCATTTCCAACAGTCCGCCCTCTTTGCTGACACTGGTAAGGGCTTCCCCATGTTTATTCAGATGCACGTTTCCATACTGCTGTGTGTTTATGATTTCCACATCCACAACAAAATCCCCGTCTTCGTCCGTATGGTATTCGCCTTTGGAAGTGACCGTAAACGGAATCGCTTCTGTCTTTACCACATATCCAAACGGGGCTGTGATTTCATAAACCTCGTAATCTCCCGGCTGCATCATAAGCGGTGTCGTAACCATACCGGTTTCATCGGTAGTGAAAGTAGTGATATGCTGATTTCCCACTTTCATAGATACATCTTCACCTGTTTGTACGTTACGGATCTTAAAGGTAGTTCCACCAATCTGTACGATTTCTCCCGTATCCACATCCTTCTTAATCAACCGGATATATGCTTGAAATGGTGCATCGTTAAACACCCTCCAAACCTGTGGTGTACGGGAATCCTCAGATACCGTCACATAAAAGTCCTTTGTGGTATTCATATCTGCTGGTGTCCTGGTTTCTTTTACACGATAAGTTCCATAAGGAAGCTCGATGGATTTTGCATAGCCTTTGGCATCGGTAACCAACGTGTCATAGGTCTTGGCATTTACCCATCCATTGGCTTTCACATCGCTCTCCAGCTTAACAGTAAATTCTGCCCCCTCCACCAGTACAGTTTCGGTACTGGAACCATCGGCAGATATTTTAATGATTTCAAATGCCTGTTTCTTTACGGTTTCCAATACCGTTGTTCCCTCTACGACCACTGCTGTATTCTGATCCTTATAAGTGACCCTGACCGGATACTCCTTGGTATCCAATAAGTAACCAACCGGCTCACTGATTTCCTTTACATAGTAGAAACCAAAATATAGATTTTTAAAAACAATCTCTCCGGAAACGCCAAAGGTCTGCTTTGCCACCAGCGTACCTGCCGGATAAACTACGCCTGTATGTCCATCCGGATGCACGATATCCTCTTTTGCATATAAGCCATACACCGCACCTTCCATGGTGGCATCACCTTGGGCTTTGAAAGAACCTGTCTCAGTATCTTTTTTCAAGACTTCTATTTCTCCCTTCGCCGGTGTCTCCGTCATCGTTGCTGTGGCTGTCTCCTTCACTGACACGGTTACACCCTTAGATTCCGTGCTGACTAGGTAATTGGCCGAAGCGGTAATCTCCTTCACATAGACCTTATCCTGCTGTTTTATGAATTCTACTTCTGCAGATCCATTGGCATCTGTTTTTGGCATGGTCTCAAGCAACTTTGTACAGGCCGAATCACTGTATACACCATAAATGGCTCCGGCAACACCATTTCCTGTTTCTACATCTTTCTTGACCACTTTTACCTTAACTAATTCCAACCACTTTACAGACAGGCTGATATATTTTTCATCGGTCACGCCTTCCCCAAATACCAGGGCAAGATCCTGGCTATCTGCCCCTGTCGTAATCTTATAAGCAGAATAATCCTTTGTGATGCTTCCTTTCATGGTTGCTGACCAGCTGGTTGAAATGTCGGCTGCCTGACTAAGCGGTGCTGTTAAATAAAACTTCGTACCGCCACTGATCTCCACATCCGCTCCAGCTGCAGAAGTCTTGCCGGTTGTTTCATTATGAAGCTTTACCCCGTCCGGCAGTTTCAACGTGATTGTTTGTAATTCATCTGCCTTGAACGTAATGCTTTCGGTTCTTTGGGTGGTTCCACTGATATAAGCAGTCACATCGTCATTGGAAAAACTCATGGCTACATCCGGGATTTCCGGCTGCGCTATGCAGTAGTTATAAAGTTCCATGGCAAGCTGCTTTCCGGCAGCACTGGCACCATTGAAAGCATCCGAACTTCCGTTGGCATAGCTGGCTGCCATATGGATCAGGATGAATTTCTGGCCTTCACTGAATTCCGGATGTTTTTCCGCAAAGTACCCGTTCTCACCACTGGCATTTGTTCCGTAGTAGCACACCTTTGCAAGCGCCTTACTGTCTCCCAGCTTTGAAATGCTATAAACACCACTTCCAGGGGAGCTGACCGATGGCTGGATACAATATGCAGTTGCTGTGATATCCCCAAAGTTCACGATGTACTTATAAGTCAAATAAGTTCCGTATCCGTAAGTTTCATAATAATAACAATCCCCTCTGGTGACTGTTACCTGCTGGGCAGTGTTAGCACTGGTCGTAGCATAAAAGGAAATGCTCTCGCCACTTCCCAATCCCATCAGGTCAATCCCCTGTTCATCCGCTTGCTGCATTACTTCATCCACCGTCATATCTGCCGGTTCTTCTGCAGCCTCTGCTTTGGGGTTTGGCGTTGCCTCTGAAACATCATTGATTATGTCTTCTGCTTCCTCCTCCATTATTTCTTTCGCTGTTTCTTCCGACCCTTCATCTGCTTTTTCCTCTGCAGCTTCAACTGTTTTATCTGGACTTAGTAACCCCAGTTCCTCCTCTGAATCAGGTTCTTTTAGAGAAACTGCCGGCCCATCTTTGGAAACGCTCTCCTTGGCTTCCTGCCTCGGCTGCAGCACTGGCTCTTTGACAACAAGATTCCTCTGAATCTGATAAGTCGGATGACCGCTGACCGGTTCCACATAATAAACTGCCTGATAGGTATCTGTATGATCGGTAGTAAAATCCTCCCCTGCTTCATTCTTTGCTTCATGGAAGGTAACCTTGACCTTATTATCATCTAAAATCTCAATTCCGGTAAAATCACATTCCACATCAAAGCCGGAATCCTTTTCCACCTCATAATCTGTGGCGGTGACTACTTCCTCTGCATCCAGTTCGTCTTTTACCTGCTCATAAGTCGGGTATTCCACCACTTTATTCTCCGGTTCTGCCGCATAAGCAGTTACCGGAGTGATAGCACTTGACAGCAGCGTAACCACTGCCATCATACCTGAAAGGAACTGTTTGAATCTCATTTTCTGTTTCATCTTCTTTACCTCGTTTCTTCTATTTTTCATAGGATTTCTTCCCTGCTTTCTGTTTTCTTGGTTCAAATGTCATGGTAAACTGCGGATATTTTCCCGACGCATCCATGTGGATGATGGCAGTAAATGTCTTATCCTTTTTCTGGGAGTAAAGCCCCGATACCTTTGCTTTCCTGTCTTTTAATAATGACTGGACAATGGATTTGCTCAATTCTTTTCGCATGGAAGCAAAATACTTATTGTTTTTAAACAGGGTAAAATCACAATCCCGGTGTTCACAGTAAAAATTCACTTTGCTCTCATAGATATTCCCGCCACACTTTGGGCATTTTCCAATCATCTCCCGGTCACTGCTAAACATTCCTTTATGGCTTTCATCCACTTCATGGTAGGTCTGCACCAGCTTCGTAACCATCTGTTCAATGCCCTCCATAAAGGCATCCGCCGATTGCTCCCCTTTCGCAATCCGGGTCAGATCGTTTTCCCATTCGGCTGTCAGCTTCGGGGATTTAATCGTTTCCGGAAGCACCATAATCAGTTTGGTTCCATCCTCCGTCGGAAGCATCTGCTTTCCTTTTCGCTCCACAAAACCCTTTTCTACCAGTTTTTCGATGATGGCTGCCCTGGTGGCTGGTGTGCCAAGTCCTTTTCGCTCCACCTCATCATCCATTTCCCCACATCCGGCGTGTTCCATGGCCGATAAAAGCGTATCCTCTGAAAAATGTTTCGGTGGTGCGGTAAAGTGTTCACTGACCTTCGTTTCGGTCACAGATAAAGTCATGCCCTCTGACAGCTCCGGTAAAGGCACATCTTCCTTCTCCTCCCGGCTGTTTTCTGCCCGACTGTTTCTCTTTAACTGTTCTTCGTATGCTTTCCATCCAGCCTGGCGGATACTCTTTCCGGTGGCGGTAAAGGATTCCCCCGCACAGGCAAGCTCTGCCCTGACCGTTTCATAAAGATGCTTCTCTCCGGTAGCACAAATCAGCCTTCCTGCAACCAGTGATAAAATCTGCATCTCCCCTGCCGGAACCTTGTCCAAATCCGTCTTAGCAATCTCCATGGTGGGAATAATGGCATGATGGTCAGAAACCTTCTTACTGTTTAAGACACGCACTACATCCGGCGTATAGGAAATTCCCTGCATGGCCGGGATATGCTGCGCTACCGCCCCAATAACCGCTTTTGCCGATTGTTCCATATCCTCGGTCAGAAACTGGCTGTCGGTTCTCGGGTAGGTGACCATCTTCTTTTCATACAGGCTCTGGGTATAATCAAGCGTCTGCTGTGCGGTAAATCCAAAATAGCGGTTAGCTTCCCTTTGCAGGGTGGTAAGGTCATAAAGTTTTGGCGGATTGACTGCTTTTTCTTCTTTAATAACAGATACCACAAGAGCCTGTCCATTCTGGCAAGCTCCCGTAATCCCATCCGCTGTTTTTTTGTCACCCAACCTATTTGTTGCCGCATCCAGTCCGTCACAAAGGATATGTGCCAGGAAATACTGCTCTTTCTGGAAATCTGTGATTTTCTGTTCCCGTTCCACCAGCATGGCAAGGGTCGGGGTCTGCACCCTCCCTACTGTCAGCTTGTGCCGGTACAGCACTGTAAAAAGCCTCGTAGCGTTAATCCCTACCAGCCAGTCCGCTTCGCTTCGACATAATGCTGACTGATACAGGTTGTCGTACTCCCTGCCATCTTTTAGCTGGGCAAAACCCTCACGGATGGCTTTTTCCTCCATGGAAGAAATCCACAATCGTTTCATAGGTTTCCGGCATCCGGCCTGCTCATAAACCAGACGGAAAATCAGTTCTCCTTCCCGTCCGGCATCAGTAGCACAGATAACCTCTGTCACCTCCGGCCTATGAAGCAGACCTTTTAATACCTTATACTGATCTTTTGTTGCTTTTTTTACGGCATACTGCCATGGAGATGGGATAATGGGCAGGGTTTCATACGCCCATTTCTTCCATTCCTCCTTATAGGTATCTGCGCTGACCAGCTCAATCAAATGTCCCACACACCAGGACACCAGATAGCCGCCGCCCTCTAAATATCCGTCTTTTCTCTCTGTAGCCCCAAGCACTTCTGCAATGCTTCTTGCAACGCTTGGCTTTTCTGCTATGACTAATTTCAAATTTGTTTCCTCCTAATCGTAAATACATTTTGCTGATTAATATGAAAAGGCGATGTTTTCGCATCGCCTTCTTAAAGACTAAAAATAGTCCTCATCCTCTGTATCATTCTCTTCCTCGGTGATTTCTTCCGTCTCCTCAGATTCTTCCGCTGATTCTTCCTCGTCTTCCTCGGATTCATACTCCGGTTCTACTTCCTCATCCTCCTCATCGTCATATCCGGCTTCAAAAGAGTCCTTTCCGCCTTTGATGAATTTCAGATAATAGTAAGCACCACCAACCCCCAATAGCACCAGGATAATCATGATGTAGGTTCCGGCATTGCTTTCAGCTTTTTTCCCCTCCTCCTCATCCGGATTCTCTGATTCTTCCTCTGCTGGTTCCGTTTCTTTTGTTTCCAGGGTAGAAGTATCCGGCAAAGCAGATTCTGTCACGGCAGAATTTTGTGGTAAAGTCACCGCATTGCTGTCTGTAAAGTTTAACAGGTCATTTTCCCCTACTTCGGTCAGAAGATATACGTTATCGGAAGTCTTATCCTTATCCACAATCAGATAAAAAACCTTATCTCCTTTGGTCGTGATGGTATAAAACTCCTTCCCGTTTTCCTTCGTTGTATCGAAAGCGTTGGTTTCTGCCTGTGCTGTTTCTGTGGAATCCGCCGTATCAGTGGAAACGGTGTCCGATGTATGCTCGGTCACTGTGCCTGTGGCACTGGTCGGCTTGCTTGCAGTGGCATCGGATGGCAATTGGCTAGCGCTTCCCTCTGTGCCGCTCGTATCGCTGCTATTGGCATTATTTGTGGTACTGCCTGTGTCATTTTTTGTTTCTGGATTCTCATAATAGGGATTTGCCAGCTTATAATTCTCCGACATATTTCCGGCGTTATCCCTTACCTGTAGGGTAAAATACGGATACGTGGTGTCGCCTTGCTGCAGACGCACATTTAAAGTGTTCTCTGTCAGCTCGGTAAACTCATTGCCGTTTACATAGATGGCTGCCACCCCGGAGTCGGCATCCTCGCCACGAATGACCAGCACCCCATCCTTTACTGCCGCACTCAGCGTTGGCTTTGTGTTATCAAAACACTCCACATAGCGGTTCTCGGTATACACTTTTCCATTCTGGTCGGTAACCTTTACATAGACACTCCCGTTTTGGGATAGGGAAATGCTCTTACTGCCTGTCACATCCACCCAGTTCCCATCTTCGGAAATCTTTGCCTCAATTTTGGAAACCGAAAATTTCCCTGTCTTTTTGATGTCCTCTGCCTGGATCTGGACATCTGCTTTCTCCTTCTGCCAGCCCTTTGGTATCGTAATGGTAATTACCACCTGTGGCTGGGTTTCTTCCACACTGCTGGCCATCACAGCCAGAGTACCCGGTGTCTGGAATACTCCAGTTCCCACTATTCCTGCCATGGCAACTGCAAGCAGCATGGCAGTGATTTTTTTACGCCTATTCTTCATCGTCTTGCTTCTCCTTTTCTCTGGTTTCTAAAATACTTTTCTGTTCCTTATTGGCAAGTTCAATCAGAACCTGCAGTTCTTCGGCAGAAATGCCATTCTTGCGGATGATTTTGATGTACTCCATATCCTCCGCCTGCTTCTTCTGTTCCTCCAAATCCCTTGCCCGGCTCTGCAACTGCTTAATTTTGTCATAGATTTTGATAAGTTCCGCTTTGATTCGTTCTATGTTCAAGTCAATTCCTCCTAATTTAATCTGCCAAAACCGTAAAAATGGCTCTGCCAGCATGATGTGCTGATGGACGTATACTGAATCGGATCGCCGCAGTGAATCATCATGCCATCTCCGGCATAAATCCCTACATGGCTGACCGGAACCCCGGAATTATAAGTTCCGGTAAAAAAGATAATATCACCCGGTCTTGCTTCTTCCGGACTGATAGGCGTGCAAATATCATAAATGCCCTGGGCAGTTAAACGCCCCATGTTATATACGCCGGAATTGGTAAAGACGTAGCTTACGAAGCCGGAACAGTCAAAAGAAGTGTTTGGTGAGGAACCACCCCATACATAGGGATATCCTAAATATTTCTCAGCTTCCTCAAACAACCGCTGTATGGTTTCATCATCATAAGCTGCCCCACCGTTGCCATAAAGACCTCCTTCCCCGGTTTCAATATAAAAGACCGGATTGTAATAGGTACTGCCATCTACCAGCTCCAGATAGAGCTTTCCTCCGGTCATGCTGTCCGAGCTTCCGGTTTTACCGATAATTGTATCTTTGGTCACTGTATCTCCCCTAGACACTGAAACATCCTGCAGGTAGGCATATTTAATCTGCCGTCCTTTTGCATCCTGGGTGACTACATAATAACCAAAACTGTTATCATAACCAGCCGCAGCTACCGTTCCATCCATGGCAGACTGCACTTCGCTTCCTGCCTTTACGTTAATTTCCACACCCTTATGCAGCACCGTTCTTCCAGTGGCGCTGTCCACCTGATACCCGTAAGGCACACTGATATAGGCATACCAGTTGAGGTCGATTGGTGTTTCATAAACCTGTAAATTTCCCTTAACGGAATAAATCATCTTATATAACTCTTTATCTTCACCGCCCAGAAGGGATAACACTATACCGGACAAAGGCTTAGCCGTCAGTGTGACGTTTAACACGTCTATGGTTACTGTTCTTGTAACCTCCACTGAATTGGCATTCCCTTCTGCCAGATAACATTCCCACCTTTGATGGCCATGGGCAGATGCCGCGGCATGATTGTCATAGTAAACATCAAACTGCACGCCATACCGGTCAAAAGCTCCCGTATCTTCAACGGTATATTCCACTCCGTTCATGACAACCTTGGTTCCCATGGGCAGAAATGGATTGAAAGCATCCACCGCAATGGTGTGACTAGCCTGTGGCATGGCACCGCTGGCGGTTGGCCCGCCACTCCAGATACCACAGCAAATAAAACAGTTACAGTAACCGCTTGTGACCACTGTGCCAAGGGATTCTCCCACCTGGATAGTTTTTGTTTCCTCCACCGTATCTGTGGTTTCCTCCACGTTCACGCCATATTGCGCTTCAAACAGCGCATCCAGTTCATCCTTTACCTCTGCAAAGGTAAACGCTCCATACTTTGCGGTCAGATAACTGATTAAAACGTGCGGATCATGTCCGATAGACGCAAGGTTATATCTATACGCATCTTTTCCCGGATACCCGGCTTCCATGCCATTGATTTCCTGCTGTAATTTTGCTTCAAGCTGCGTATAATAAAGCTCCGCCTGTTCAATTTCCTCCGGTTCAGCCAGATAACTGACCGACAAAATAGTTGCCATTGTCTGGGTAAATATCACGGAACAGGATGAAAAACTGGTAATCACAAAAAGCAGCAATAAACCAAGCGCTGCTACTGAAAGAATTGCTTTCTTATTTTTCCCCAGTATCGCTCCCAGCTTTTCTGCCGCCCCTTTTGACATGCCAAAGGCTGCACCGGCTGTCTTGGTAGCAGCCTGCCCGCTTGCTTTTCCTGTCTTGTAAGCCTTTTTGTATTCCCGCTTAATCCGCTGTTTCTGTATCATCCGGTTAAGAAATTTCTTTTTCAGTTCCGGATGCTCCTCCAGATACTTTTTATACCGGTAGCTGGTATTGGCACGGTACACCTTCCTTTCCATGCGGTTGATACGGCTTTGCTGTTTCCTCTGCCTGCGGTAATTTAAATTACTGTGCTGGCGAAGCAGGCTCTCGCCTGCCTGCTCTGTCTTATGGGCTGCCTGCACACCGGAATTATTCTGTTCCTCCTGCTTTATTTTGTTATGTACCAAATTCCCGGCGCTGTCTCTGAGTTTCGTTCCGGCTTTTTTTACCAGATTATCGGGCTTACCTTCCTTTGGCGTTTCTTCAAAATATAGCCGGTGTTTTACCGTCTGTGTTTCTTCCTGATAGACACGCTGCATTTTAAGGGAAGTCTTCCGCACCTGCTTCTTTCTGGCATGTTTTAACTTGGCTTCTGCTTTTTCTGCCTTTTTTTCTGCTTTTTTCAGATAATCCGGCTCTATGGCAGCATCCATATCCGGCACGTCCTGCCTTGCCTGTCTTTTATCCAGACTGCCATCGTTTTCCATCTTGTCAAACTGCAATCTGCCCGCCTTGACCTGTTTCTGGTCATGATAATGATGGCGGAATCTGGCTTTTCGCTCCCGAACTGTTGCAGCCGACTCATAAAAATCCTTTGCCTGGCTGTTTCGGTATGCATCTGCAACCAGCCCGACTTCCTGTTTCCCAGTATCCGTTTCTTTTCTATCCAAATCATTGGTATCAGACAATTTGCCATCTGGATTCTGAACATCCGGCGCTCTGGCATAAGCCTGTCTCCTCTGGGAATTTGAGCCTACCCTTCCTAAATTCAGTTCTTCCTCGGATTTCTTAAAAACAACCTCCGTTTCCCGCAATTTTGCTCACCTCCCATCGTAACAACAAAAAGAACAAGTCTTTCATGTTCCTTCAAAATGTTCTCAACTCCTTCACTCGTGGCAGGATGATATGCTGAACATAGAATGAACTAATCTCTGCTGCGATAAAATCCCGTCCATGTTTAATGCTTTGGACAATTTCACTGCCTGATCCTGCAAAGGGTATTACGACCAAATCCTTTGGATTACTGCTTGCAAGTATGATCCGCTCTGCCAGTTTTTCCGGCTTTTGTGTAGGGTGTTCCGTGGATTCATTATAATTTGGCATAATTCTGGGAAACTCCCATACATTTCCGCAGGTTTTTCCCTTTGGGTTTTTCCGCTTATCCTTTTCACTGCCGGCACAATACGGGATACGGACTGCATCATGGTTGATTTCATGCAGGGGATTACTATAAAACCATAAAAAATCCGCTTCATTCCGGTAAGTCACTTTCCCCGGTCTCCCTGTCCTGAAATTCCATACAATCAGATTCCGCTTAATCCAGTCAAATTTATCCAGAACCTCAACAGAAAGCTTATCTATCATTAGGCTGCTCCCCCAACAATAAAACGCTCCTGTCGGCTTCAAAATCCTGTGGCATTCACCCACCCAGACAGAACACCACTCCAAATATTCGGATATTGACTGAAAAATAAAATCAAACTCTCCTTTCATATGATAATAAGGTGGGTCAGCAATAACTAAATCCACACTACATGAAGCAAGGCTTCTTAACATTTCCATGCAGTCTGTTTCATAGATTCGATTTCTTTCTATTAAAGGACATTCACTCCATTTTTTCATGTTCCCTCCATATAAATACTGGTTTCCTTGTTTTTGATAAAGTTAATGATAATTTCGCTTTAAATTGAGTATCACTTTCTTTTATCAAATCTAAATCAACAATTTATTTTCCATCTTGTTTCTTCAAATCTTCCGCTTTGGTACTCATGATGGCATAGGTACGGGTATCTGTCGGGTACTTATCAACAAATGGGATAATGACATTTCCATAGAAAAGCAGTCCCTCCCCTTCATTACTGTTATTGACATAGGAAAGCTGATGTTTGGATATGTTCAGTTTCTCTGCCAGTATCTTCTGATCCCCGCTGTGCTGGTTTAACATATAAATAAAATCACTGTTGCCAACGATATTCTCCACCGCCAGCGAACCGAGAAAATCGGTTACATTCTGGGTCAGTCCGGTAGGGATACCGCCCCACTTTCGGAAGCGCTTCCACATCTCTACGGAATAGTTAGCCGTTTGTGGCTGTTTTAACAGAAGATGGAACTCATCCACATAATAGCGTGTAAACTTTTTCAATGCCCGGTTAGTGGAAACTCTTGTCCACACCATGTTCTGCACAATCAGCATACCGGCTTTACGAAGCGTAGTACCCAAGTCCTTTACATCAAAGCACACGATCCGGTTTTTCATATCCACATTAGTCCTGTGGTTAAACACGTTCTGCGAACCCGTCACATACAGCTCCAGACAGTTGGCAATCCTCCTGGCCGCATCATTTTTATCTGCATAAAACAGCAGACGGTCTAAGAAGTCCTGTAGGATTGGCATATTTTCCGGCTGCGGGTCATTGAATAAAAATTCTTCGTAAATATCCTTGATGCAGTGGTCAATGATGGACACCTCGTCTCCGTCTAGTTCCCCATTGTTGGGCTTTTTCATAACCATTTCACAAAAGGATGCGATGAACTCCGACTTATCTGCAATCATAGTATCCACGTCCTCCACATCCCCGTTAATCCGGTACTTCTCCGGATGGTAAATGACATCCAGGTTGACATCCATGGGGTTGATATGATCGGTACTCTTGGCACTGATTTTTACCACCTGGCCTTTCAGCGCCTGCACCAGAAGATAATATTCACCCTCCGGGTCACACACGATAATATCGTCACCGGTAATCAGAAAGACATTTAATATCTCCCGCTTCGCACTAAAGGATTTGCCTGATCCCGGCGTACCCAGTATCAATCCGTTGGGATTTTTCAGTTTCTTGCGGTCAACCATAATCATGTTGCTGCTGAGCGCATTCAGGCCGTAATACAGTGCTTCGCCGTCCTGAAACAGTTCCTGCGTGGTAAAGGGTACAAAAATAGCTGTTGACGTAGTAGTCAGCAGCCTGTGTACCTCCGTCTGGTTGATTCCCAATGGCAGCGAGGACATCAGTCCCTGCTCCTGCAGGTACTGCACCCGGCGGATGTTGTTGTTATATTTCTGGGCGATTCCGGCAGTCTGATAAGCAATGTTATCCAGCTTTTTCTTCCCGTCTGCGGTATTCATCAAAAGGAAGGTTACCTTGAACATCTTTTCATTCCTGGACTGTAATTCATCCAGCAGGCTCTGGGCCTCCTCCCCGTAAGTGGCAATATCCGTTGGAATGATATCCATATCGTAACCACTTCTTACCGCTTTTTTCTGTTCCTCTATCTTCATCTTCTGGATATTTGAAAGGGTGGCTTTCAGACTTTTGATTGCCACCTTCGGGTCAATGGGCTGCACATGGATATTGACAATTAAATTTTCTTCCATGTCAAGGAAGTCTGCCAGCATCTTGTCCGTCAGCTCCGGTGCGGTTATCTGCAGATAAGACACACATCCAAAGGTCTGCCCCATGCGGAAATAACTGTCGTTACGGAAATCAAATCCGGTAGGAGCAATGAAATCCCTGGTTCCCAGTCCGGTCTCTGCCACCATACCATAGTGGAAATGAAACGGTTCCTTCGTATCCGTGTTTAAAATATCATGAAGCATTTTCAGCCGTTCCACGCCATTCAGCGGATTTGCAAACACCCCAAGTACCTTGAAATTATTCAGGATATCCATTTCAATCCTCTCCAGCCTTGATTTGGCTGTTTTTAAGTTCTCTGCCTTGATTCCAAACGTAATATATTTGGTCTTGACCAGACCATTGTTTCCTTTGGCAAGCTGCATTTTCAGCATATCCGCATACTCTTTCCGGATATCGTCAAAGTCGTCTCCCCTTGAGGGAATATCAATGGACTTGACGTATTCATCAAAATTGACCTGCTGATTCAGAAAGGTAATCTGGAACTGAATGGAACTGTCAAAATAGTTGAGGAACTCACAATAGTTTTCAAAAATAGTGGTCTTGTCCTCATTCTGCGCTAGCTGATAGTTAATATCAAAAAACTGGATGGTCTTGGAAAAGAAGTGATCCGTCACCTGACAAATCCCATCCCTGAAAATTTCTCTGTACGGGATGCTTTCCTGGGCAGTATGCGGTATCTTTTGTTTCTGTTGTTCCGCTTTTTTCCGCCTTAATTCCCGAAGCCTCTGTTTCTCCTCTTTGGTCAATGGCGTAACATTATTTTTATTCGTTTTATATCCCGGTAAAGAGCCTGTCGCAGACTTCTTACTTTTTCCGGTCTGCTTTTTTGGGGATACGGAACGGATTCCTTGCTTCCCTGGCTTCTCTTGCTTTTTTCTCAAGTCTTGCACCTTCTTTCTCTACTTTGCTCTGCTCTGTCAACCGCTCATACAGGTTTTCAGACTGATATGCCCTTATCCCCGGACGTCGGAATTTCTGATTGATAACATGCAGTAATATCTTTTCTGCCGGAAATCCATCTCTTTCATACATGGCGAAAAAGAAAAAAGGCAGCATGATGATGACCATCAATGTTGCTGCCACATCCGTTCCGATAGCAGATTTTGTTAAAAAGTAAACAGGTATTCCACACACTCCCGCAAGGGAGAAACAGATAATCTGTCTTTTGGTTAAATTAAAGACTACTTTGGTTTTGACCTTTGATAAGTCCTTCGGCACTGGTACATAAGCCATAAAACACCTTGTAACGGAAAAATTTTTGAATGGGGACTGTTCATTTTCTCGCTATATTTCCTTTCTCTCATATTTTTTGTTCCCCTTATAGCTAAAAGAATTAATATGTCTTTAGCTGTAGTCTATCTGGTATTATTGTAGTTGAATACTGTTTTCAACTTCATTTCCCCAAACGTCCCATCCCGGTGTAGATTCCCGTGCAAATAATTCTACCCGTGGTCTATCACCTGCAAGTTCAATAATTTTATCCCTGGCAATATCAGGTTTCTTACTATGGCGTTCCACAGGGGCATCTATTATCTGATGGACTTTCCGGCTTATTCGTTGCGGTTTTCCTTTTATGGCAAGCAAGCATATTTCCGCATTGGATCGTGTCCAGAATCCCATACCAAAAAACCAGCTATTTGCTACTTTGTTTCGTTTAACCCAAACAAAAGCAACTGTTTTATAAGTAAATCCCCATGCCCGAATTACTTGAAAAGCTTCTTGTAGGTTCGGGAAAGTTGCCCATAAAAAAAGCAGACTGTTTTCTGCTGATATACTGTCTACAGGTAAATTGCAAATATCTGATAATGACATGGTTGTATAATGATTGGCAGCACAGCCGCTCATTCCATCATTTCGATAAGACCATGGGGGATCAGCATAAATAATGTTGTATATATTCATTTCCTCCTGTGTAATTTAATGTGCATTAAAAATTGCTTTTGATAAAGAACCTGTCTTAAACAGGCTGAAACATAAAATGACGGTATAGGCTGCCACAGACCAGATAGCAGTATGGATATTATCTGCCACCGTAATGGTGTTGACAAGCACAGCATAAATCGCCACGCACACCATCATAAAAAATCCCTGGAAGCCCAGTGCCAGCAATGCCCTCACATAATTTTGCCCGATACTGCCCCATTCCCGGTTTGTAAAGGTAGCAAACGGTATCGGTGATACAGATACATAAAGGTAAATCTCAATCATACGCCCATATAAAATGACGGTGATCAGGACGGATATGATTTTCATACAAAGGCTGACAATCATGGTTTCCAATCCAAGCCCCAACAGTTCTCCAATTCCCATGGATTCTGCCCCATTCTCCAAAATGGTATTTAGGGCTTCGGCCACATCTATTGTGGTGCTGCCGCTGATAATGCCACTGGCACTGGTCACCACATGATTTGCCACGTCAAAAATCGCCATGGTAATATCAAAGGTATGCGTTACCAGATACACCGCTACCCACATCTTGAAGATATATTTGAAGAACATGAATGTGTCAGTATCGTGCATGTTGTTTTTTTCCATAATCATGGAAATCAATTCATAACACAGCACAAACGTAATTATCATCCCCGCAATGGGAACAATGACACTATCCGACAGATTTTTAATCATGGAGAAAATGCCACTGTTCCAGCTTTGGGGTGTTTTGCCTACTTCCGCAGCTATGGTGCCTACTTTGGTATTCACGTCCGTAAACATGGTTTCCAGGTTCGACATAACCCAGCCAAGCAGAAGCTCCTTTATGAACTCTGTTATCTTTTCAATAATTCCCATCTGATTAGCTGAACAGGGTGGATAACTGTGGAATCAGATTCATTCCAATCAGCACGATGCCACCGCCAGCCATTAGCTGTTTAATCCCCTGGCTTTTTGCTCCGGGATTGTCATTTCCATACCCTTCTAAAAGGTTAATGACACCCCATGCTGCCAGTCCTGCTCCGATTGCACAAACCAGAGTCTTTAAAGTCGTTATTGCGGTTGTGAAAAAACTCATATCTTTTTCCTGAAACCGGATTTTTTGTTTTGTCATTATTTTGTTTCATTTTTGCCCCATTCCGGTTTCTCTCCTTTCTTAATTTTTTGATTGATTGATAGTTCCGTGGTTATAATCAAGGGCAATGGTCAAGTATGCCATTGCCCTGCCTGCATTGTACGGTATTTACCGTGTCAAGGTCGGGTAGTATTTTGCTCCGCAAAATCTCCACGCCTACCCTTGACACAGCGGTAGGTTTTCTATATTCCCACACCTTTCCACGAAAAAGTTTCTACTTCACGACAACTTGTCGGGAAGTTCCTTATTTATGGGTTACATCTCATATACTTCCACCACGTCATCGGGCTTCACTATAAGTCTGGTGCTTAGATACTTCTCAATATCAAAGCGGTTTTTCTTGTCATAGTCTGACAGGTACTTATACTGCTTGTGCTTCGTAATATCATATTTATTTGAGAAAAAAGGTCTCACGCCTCTAAGCTGCATAATACATTTCCCGCCATCCATGACAGCTATCTCATCCTGGCTCATCAGTTCCTTGCCGGTCTTTTGATAGTTAAGTCCATAAGAACGCTGCGAACCCCTTGTATCTGAGGTGTTATAAAGGTCTATTGTTTCTTTACCCAGGACTTCGGCTAAATCTTTCAGCGTTGTCTTTTCCTTTCCACCGAGGAAGATTGTGGTATCACAATTCCCTTCAATGGTATCGGCATTATCCTTGTAAATTGCCTTTAGCTGGCTCTTTGACTGCAAAATAATAGAAGCTGATATTTCCCTGCTACGGATCGTAGCAATCAGCTTCTCAAACTTTGGTATCTGCCCGATGTTCGCAAACTCGTCTAAAAGACAGCGAACATGTATCGGCAGCCTGCCATCATATACATCGTCAGCCCGGTCACACAACAAGTTAAATAGTTGAGTATACATAATGGACACGATAAAGTTGAATGTATCGTCTGTATCGGAAATGATCACGAATAGAGCAGTCTTACGGTCGCCAATTAGATCCAACTCCAACTCATCGTAGCTCATTAGTTCCCTTAATTCCTTAATATCAAATGGTGCTAACCTCGCCCCACAACTAATAAGTATTGATTTTGCAGTTTTTCCAGCAGCAAGTTTATATTTCTTATACTGCTTCACTGCAAAATGTTCCGGGTCTTTTTCCTCCAGTTCCTCAAACATAAGGTCAACCGGATTTTTAAATTCTTCATCATCCTCTCTTGCTTCACTGGCATTAATCATGGCAAGCATGGTAATAAAATTCTTTTCTTCTTCCCTGCCCTCGTACCAGATATAACCGATTAAGGCACAGTAATAAAGTTTTTCGGCTTTCACCCAAAAATCCTCAGCCGCTTGCTGCCCCTCGCCTTTGGTATTGGCGATGATAGTCGTGACCAGCTTTAAAATATCCTTTTCTGAGCGGATATAGACAAATGGGTTAAAATGCATGGACTTTTTAAAATTGATGGTATTCAGCACCTTGATTTCATAAGGCTCATACACCACTTTCCCATTCTTGTTCCGAATGACGTTGCCATCCTCATCCGTAGCCGGACACCCTCGCTCCAGCATCTTCCCGACTTCAACCAGGACAGATGGCGATAGGTAAGGCTTTGATACTATCTCCACCTTTTCCCCCGCCCTACACCGTACGTGATACTTTCGCATCATACGGCGTGCCATCATACTCAAGTAAATTTAT
>Ga0153929_1000072_pt1 | contig 47406 bp, 56 predicted proteins | sample TSNJ013MetaG_FD_104689 | JGI IMG/M metagenome (GOLD analysis project Ga0153929, IMG submission 104689) | Attine ant fungus gardens microbial communities from New Jersey, USA - TSNJ013 MetaG | ecosystem: Host-associated > Fungi > Mycelium > Unclassified | place: USA: New Jersey, Wharton State...
AGATATTGCAAAACAGTTGGCAGAAGGCGAAGCAATGGACATCGTTCAGGGGACTCCGTTTTCGAATGAAATCAATATTTATGCAGGTGACTATAAAGACGTGGCAGATTCAGACATTGTTGTTGTAACATTAGGTTTAGCCAGAAAACCGGGACAGAGCAGAATTGAGTTGGCCCAGGCGAATGTGAATATTATAAAGAGTGTAATGCCACAGGTTGCAGAGTATGCCCCTAACGCAATTTATATAATCGTCAGCAATCCGGTTGATATTTTAACCTATACCACCTTAAAGGTAACCAATCTGTCTAAGAATCAGGTGATTGGTTCCGGCACCCTGCTGGATTCCAGCCGTCTGAAATCTATTGTTGCAGAGCGTTTGGGAGTTGCCTCATCTAACATTCATGGATATGTTTTAGGAGAACATGGTGATTCATCGGTAGTGCCATGGTCACTGTTGCGTATTGGAGGAATGAGTCTGGAAGACTATGTGGAAGGAAATGAGGATTCTGTAGAAGTCTCAGATACAAATAAGCAGCATGAAATTGAACAGGCTATGAGAGAATCAGGAGCGAAAGTAATTAAAAATAAAGGTGCTACAAATTATGCCATTGCGACATCCGTATCCCATTTATGTAAGTGCATCCTGCGGAATACACAGAGTATTCTGTCAGTATCTACCATGATGGAAGGTCAATATGGAATGGAAGATGTCTGCCTTAGTATTCCAAGCATCGTAGGGATACGGGGACTTGTAAAAACGCTTCAGCCTAAATTGACAGAAGAGGAAGAGCGACAGCTTCATAACAGTGCAAAAGTACTGAAAGATACGATTGATACATTAGACTTTAATTAAGAAGGAGAAAAAATCATGGATTACGCAACAGAATCGCTGAAAAAGCATTATGACTGGAAAGGAAAGATCGAGGTTATCTGCCGCTCTCCCCTGGAGAATAAAGATGATCTTTCATTGGCATATACACCGGGAGTGGCACAGCCGTGTCTGGAGATTCAGAAGGATGTTGATAAAAGTTATGATCTGACCAGACGTTCTAATCTGGTAGCAGTTGTTACAGATGGAACTGCAGTATTGGGATTGGGCGATATCGGACCGGAGGCGGGCATGCCGGTAATGGAAGGGAAATGTGCTTTGTTTAAAGCATTTGGAGATGTGGATGCAATTCCTCTTTGCGTACGCTCGAAAGAAGTAGACGATATAGTGAAAACAGTAACGCTGCTTGCAGGCAGCTTTGGAGGAATCAATCTGGAAGATATCTCTGCGCCGCGTTGTTTTGAAATCGAGGAAAAACTGAAAGCTTCCTGTGATATTCCGATTTTCCATGATGACCAGCATGGTACGGCAGTCGTTACTCTGGCAGCGCTTTTCAATGCGTTGAAGCTGACAGGAAAGAAAATTGAAGAGATCAAAGTAGTTACCAGTGGTGCAGGAGCAGCAGGTATCGCAATCATCAAACTATTGATTGCCATGGGATTGAAGAATGTGGTACTTTGTGACCGTCAGGGCGCCATCTATGAAGGGCGTGAAAATCTGAACAGTGAAAAAGAAGAAATGGCAAAAATCACAAATCTGGACCATAAAAAAGGTACATTGGCTGACATGCTGGCAGGAGCAGACGTATTCATCGGAGTATCCGCACCCGGATGTGTAACAGAAGAAATGGTAAGGAGCATGAATCCGGATCCGATTCTTTTTCCAATGTCAAACCCGACACCGGAGATTATGCCGGATCTTGCAAAAGCGGCCGGCGCTTCCGTAGTAGGTACCGGACGCAGCGATTTCCCGAATCAGATTAATAATGTATTGGCATTCCCGGGCATTTTCAGAGGAGCTCTGGATGTGCGGGCCAGTGATATCAATGATGAGATGAAAATTGCGGCAGCGAAAGCAATTGCATCTTTTGTAACGGATGATAAACTGACACCTGATTATATCATTCCAAGTCCATTAGATAAAACGGTGGCTGAGGCAGTTGCAAAAGCAGTAGCTCAGGCTGCCAGAGATACCGGAGTAGCCAGGATCTGATTATAAATGAATAGTATTGACACGGTTGTATATCGGACGGTACCTGTTAAGTATTGTCGGCAGATGTATGACCGTGTTTTTTGTTTTCAAAGATCTATTTAAAAATTAAATTAAAAATAAATTAAGAATAAATATATTACAAAAAGATTAACAAAAATTACATAATATGTTATACTTAATTTAATAATGTTATTTCTGTGTAACAGAATTTTATTATTTAGTTTCGTTAAAAAATGGAGGGATACCATATTGGACAAAAATAGCTAAGGTTCAATTTATGGAATGGATAAGAGGATGATAAAATATCGGGATAATTATGAAATGATTTGTGAAAACTGGAGGAAAAAATCATTAGATTGGGATTATGAGGAACGGTATGCGGCTTTAGGTCTTCCGGGATACGTGGAAGGGAAGATGCCAATTACCTATTATGGGACAGATTATGTAATTGAAGCTTCTGACGGTACCATCCATGAAGCGTCGGATTGGAATAAAGAGCTGGAGTTTCAGACGCTCATGTCAATTTATCATATTTTTTACTATTCCAGGGAAAACCCGCGAAATGCGAATATTTGGATTCCTTTTCGGGATGTAAAACGGGCGGCACCTTTCGCAGAAGCATTTCAAAGGCAGACCCTTGAGCCGTTTGCAAAGGCTTTTGACGGTAAGGCTGAAAAACTGCAAGCTGCCGGAGAGAAACTGGGGTTTCTAAGACTGTGCCAATCAGATGTAGGATTTCAGGCTATGGCATTTCCATGTATGCCTCTGCAATTTTTGTTTTGGGACGGAGATGATGAATTTGGAGCCCAGACAAATATATTATTTGATGCAAATATTACGGATTTCGTTCACGAAGAAACAGTAGTAATGATCGCAGATCAGGGAGTGAGAAGGCTAATAGAGGCAGCAGAATTGGAGGTGACGCAGGGTGTTATTTAACTCTTTTCATTTTTTGGTTTTTTTCCCAACTGTATGTCTTTTATACTTTTTGATTCCTTTTAAATTCAGATACCTGTATCTATTAATTGCCAGTTATTATTTTTATATGTGTTGGAATCCTAAATATGCGTTATTGATGTTTACATCCACAGCGATTACATATGCGTCAGGATTATTAATTGAATGGGTAGATCGGCTGGAAGATAAAAAGAAAGGAGAAAAAAGGAAAAAACTATTTGTCGCACTTTCCTTTGGTTCGAATCTTGGCATCCTCTTCTTCTTTAAATATTTTGATTTTGCGATTGAAAGTGTGAATAAAGTATTGGGAACATTTCATATTACATTGCTTAATCCATCCTTTGATGTAGTTTTGCCGGTTGGAATTTCATTCTTTACATTCTAGGCTTTAAGTTATACGATGGATGTTTACCGGAAAGAAATTTATGCAGAAAAGAATTTTGGGAAATATGCGCTTTTTGTATCATTCTTTCCACAGCTGGTTGCAGGACCTATTGAGCGTTCGAAAAACTTGCTAAAACAAATCAGCGTTAAGCATCCGTTTCGTTTTGAAAATATGCGGAGCGGATTGTTGTTAATGCTCTTTGGATATTTTCAAAAGGTAGTATTGGCAGATAACATTGCAACGCTGGTGAACCAGGTATATGATAACTATACTCAGTATGACGGGACCGTATTGGCCGTTGCCACACTATTGTTTGCAGTACAGATTTACTGTGATTTTGGCGGGTATTCAAGTATTGCCATAGGAGCAGCCAGAATCATGGGATTTAACTTAATGGAAAATTTCAATGCACCATATTTGGCAAATTCAGTTGCAGACTTTTGGAGAAGATGGCATATTTCTTTGAGTACCTGGTTTCGGGACTATCTCTATATTCCTTTGGGAGGCAATCGAAAAGGGAAACTGCGTAAGTATATGAATCTATTGGTGGTGTTTATAACGAGTGGATTGTGGCATGGAGCCAGCTGGCATTTTGTGATTTGGGGAGGCATTAATGGAATTTATCAGGTCATAGGAGAAATTATGCAGCCGGTGAGAGATAAGGCAGTAGAGATTTTACATATTGACCGAAAAAACTTTAGTCATCAATTAATGAAAATAATAGCAACATTTCTGCTTATTAATTTAACCTGGGTATTTTTCCGGGCTAACAGTGTGACGGATGCCTGTACGATTATCCGAAATATATTTACTATGCAGAATCCGGGTACGCTTTTTGATGGTGTTCTTTATAATCTGGGGATAGAACGACAGAAATTTAATATGGTTTTGGTATCTATCGGAATTTTGGCAGTAATCGATATTTGTAAGTTTAAGAATATTCATTTAATGGGGAAATTATTTAAACAGGAGATATGGTTTCGATGGTTCGTATATCTTTGCGCTGTTTTTTATGTATTAATTTTTGGAGCCTATGGACCGGCATTTGATGCAGGGCAGTTTATTTATTTCCAATTCTAAAGGAGTAGAGATGAGACGGAAAAGAATATTTAGAATTTTATCAGTAATCATATTTCTTGTTTTATTTGTGATCGTCTACCAAAAAGTAGAACGGGTATTAAGTTTAAAGACTGGGAGCTCACGCATTTATACTTTTTATCATGAGGAAAAGAAAGACAGCTTAGATGTAGTGTTCATGGGATCAAGCCATGCCTATTACGGCACTCATCCTATGGAGTTTTGGAAAGAATATGGAGTAACATCATATGTCCTGGGATCACCGCTGCAGAATATTGGAACCACCTATTACCTGATGAAGGATGCTATTAAGAGGCAGCATCCAAAAGTGATTGCGGTTGAAGGATTTTGTACATATCATGTGGATAAAGTTAAGAGTGATAGAATGCTTCAGACAGCTATGGATGGAATGCCCCTGAGTTTGAATAAAATTCAGCTGGGAGAGGATATGCTGGCAGATCAGTTTACTTTAGAAGAGCGATTGCCTTACTATATTCCATTCTTACAATACCACTCCCGTTGGCCAGAGCTTGATTCCGATGATTTTAAAAATGGTTCGAATATCTATAAGGGAGGCAAACCTGTATTTAAGACCAGGTCTTTTCCGGCACCCCCGATTATAACAGAGAAGGAAGAGTTACCGGAAAATACCCTCATCTATTTAGAAAAGATGATAAAACTCTGTGAGGAAAACGATATAGAACTGATGTTTTATTTAACACCTTTTGCAGGAGCCAGAGATGGTGAGGAGGTATATATAGAACTGCAGAAAATTTATAATAGTCTGGAAGAGTATTTACGGGAAAGAGGTATTCCGTGCATAAATTATGCATCTTTAGTGGATGAAATAGAACTTGATTTTAGCAGCGATTTTAAAGACATAGGACATTTGAATATAAATGGGGCTAAGAAAGTAAATATACATTTGTTTCAATATTTATGGGAAAACTATTCTTTAGAAGATCATAGAGAAGAGAAAGGTTATACGATATGGAATGACAATATTGAGATATATGATAAAAAACTGGAGGATTCAAGAAATAAAACTGCAGTGGGAAAAGAAACAGAAGTTGTTGATTTGGAAGAGCAGGATTGAACGGCTGTTACAATTATATAGAAAGTGCTAAAAAGCCTGGAAAATTAACGATTAAAGGAGTTTACAAAAATGTTAAACATAATGTTTGTATGCCACGGCAATATCTGCCGTTCCCCTATGGCCGAGTTTGTATTTCGGGATATGGTAGAAAAAAGAGGGATGGGAGCTTCCTTCTCAGTAGCCTCATCTGCAACCAGCACAGAAGAGATAGGCAATCCGGTACATTACGGTACCAGGAATAAACTGAGAGAACACGGAATCTCAACCCAGGGAAAGCGCGCTGTTCAGCTTCGTAGAGATGACTATAAGAAGTATGATTATCTGATTGGCATGGAGAATTGGAATATTAAAAATATGTACAGAATTCTGGGTTCAGATCCTGAGAAAAAGGTATACAGACTTCTGGATTTCACGCAAAACCCAAGAGATATAGATGATCCCTGGTACACCGGTAATTTTAATTTGACCTATAATGATGTATATGAAGGGTGCAGTGCGCTTCTCGATCATATATTATCTTAAAAAAGATAAGACTCCCACCTCGATAGGTGGTGTGTAAATACAAAAATGCCCCGTATCAAGAACATGTCGGTATTTTTGATATGGGGCATTCACGAATTTCAGTTTTTGTTTTTTAATCAGTACCATCCCCCATCCAGTTGGATGATCTGCCCTGTCAGATAAGTGTTTTCCGTACATAGATCCAATACCAGTTTTGCCACTTCCGTTGGTGTTCCCAGCCTTCCGGCTGGAATTTCTTCCAGAAGCTGTTCAATATCGCTTTCTGAAAAACCGTCGTTCATCTCCGTATCGATGACACCGCAGGCAATTGCATTGACCTGAATATTGCTTGGAGCCAGTTCTTTTGCGAGAGCTTTAGTGAAAGCATTGATACCGCCTTTCGTAGCTGAATATGCCACTTCGCAGGAAGCGCCGGCAATGCCCCAGATAGAAGAAATCTGAATGATTTTTCCACTCTTTCGATCCAACATCAAAGGAATACCGCACTTGCAGGTATAAAATGCCGAAGATAAATTGGTCTGCAGGATTCGGTCCCAGTCTTCCGGTGAGAGGTCGGTCAGCAGTCCAAGTGAAGATATTCCGGCATTGTTTACAATGACATCCAGAGATATATGAAAGTTACGAATGGCTTGAAACATTTGGTATACAGTTTCAAAATCCCCCATATCACCTACAAAAGACTTACAGGTAACGGGATATCGGCTTTCTATAAAATTCTTTAGTGATTCCAAGAGTTCTTCATTTTGCTTACAGTTGATAATCAAATGGTATCCGTTGGCAGCCAGCGTAAGGGCAATTGCTTTACCAATGCCGCGTGAGGCACCGGTTACCAGAGCAGTTTTGTGTGGCATAAGAATTAACTCCTTTATAAAATTTAATCTTATAATGACACTGTTAAATGGATTGTATCATAAATTAAACAGAATTGCATCATAAAAATTTAAGAGATAGCTACTTGTAGAAAACGTTGATAAATAGTACAATAATCTATATTTATTAGGAAGGTAAATACTATGAGAAGTAAAAGAGTACTGTTTATTGTAAACCCTAAGTCGGGAAAAGGTTTTATAAAAAATCATTTATTGGAGATTGTTGATATATTAATAAAAAATAATATGGAAATCACGTTATATACGACGCAGTGTGAGCAGGACGCTGCCCGGATCATAAGGGAACGCGTAGAAGAATTTGAACTGGTGGTATGCGGTGGCGGTGACGGTACATTGGATGAGGTCATTACGGGAATGATGCAGTGTGGGCATGTTAAGCCGGTTGGATATATACCATCCGGGAGTACCAATGATTTTGCCAATAGTTTGAATCTGCCTAAAAACATGAAAGAAGCCGCCAGAACTATCGCTATGGATCATCCTTTTAGCTGTGACATTGGTTCCTTTAATCAGGATTATTTTGTATATATTGCCGCATTTGGAGTATTTACCGATGTTTCCTATCTCACGAAACAGGAAATGAAAAATCTTCTGGGACATTTGGCTTATATACTGGAAGGGGCAAAACGTATATTCAATATTAAATCCTATTCTCTAAAACTGCGCTATTGTGAAAATGAGAAAGCAATAGATGAATTAGATAAAGAGATAGAAGGTGAATTTATTTATGGGATGATAACAAATTCCGAATCGGTAGGCGGTTTTCGCAATATAACAGGGAAAAATGTAGAGATGAATGACGGAGTCTTTGAAGTGACCTTAATTCATACACCTAAAAATCCGATGGAATTACAGGAGATCATTGCCAGTCTGCTGATAAAAGAAATAGACAGCAAATATATTGACACCTTTAAAACCAATTATATGGAGATTGAGTCGGAAGAAGAGATTCCCTGGACTTTGGACGGTGAATATGGCGGGACGCACAAAGAGGTGAAAATTATCAATCATAAACAGGCAGTGCCAATTATGGTAAAAAGGCTGCCGGATTTATTAGAATAAAAAAATGATTTCTTTTTTGAAAAAAATGTGATATACTTGTATCCAGCTTAGTAATAATATTGGAAAATGGAGGAATTTTAAATGTTAGTATCAGCAAAAGAAATGTTGCAAAAAGCAAAAGCAGGTCATTATGCAGTTGGTCAGTTTAATATCAATAATCTGGAATGGACCAAGGCAATTCTTCTTACCGCACAGGAAAACAATTCTCCTGTAATTTTGGGTGTATCAGAAGGCGCCGGTAAGTATATGGCCGGATATAAAACAATTGTCGGTATGATAAACGGAATGCTCGAAGAATTGAATATCACGGTTCCGGTAGCGCTGCATCTTGATCATGGCAGTTATGATGCATGTTATAAGTGTATTGAAGCAGGATTTTCATCCATTATGTATGATGGTTCTCATAGTCCAATTGACGAAAATGTTGCAAATACAAAAGAACTGGTTAAAGTTTGTGCAGAAAAAGGAATGTCTCTGGAAGCAGAAGTAGGATCTATCGGAGGAGAAGAAGATGGTGTTGTAGGCGCAGGCGAATGTGCAGATCCGGATGAGTGCAAGAGAATTGCAGATCTTGGAGTTGACATGCTGGCGGCAGGTATCGGAAATATTCACGGAAAATACCCTGCAAACTGGGCGGGCTTAAGCTTTGAAACACTGGCTGCAGTTCAGGAAAGAACAGGTATTATGCCTCTGGTTCTTCATGGCGGTACAGGCATCCCTGTAGATATGATTAAGAAAGCGATTGATTTAGGAGTAGCGAAAATCAACGTAAATACGGAGTGTCAGTTATCATTCGCAGCAGCTACACGTAAATACATCGAAGCGGGCAAAGATTTAGAAGGAAAAGGATTTGATCCGCGTAAAATATTAGCACCGGGTGTGGAAGCAATTAAGGCAACCGTGAAAGAAAAGATGGAGATATTCGGCTCCATAGATAAAGCATAAAACATAGAAAATATAGAACGAACAAGAATTATAAAGCAACAAAGGCGTTCCACTACATATGGAATGCCTTTATTACCGCGAGCAATGAGCCAGGCGCAGGAATGTTTTTCACCTGTATTTGGCGAACGCCGCGAGGGTCAAATACCCCGTAGTTTGCTGCGGGGTCTTTGACTACTTGCATATGTGGAGGTTTTAAAAGATGAATGTTGTAAAGCAATTTGGGGAAAATGTTTTTAATGACAAAATCATGCGGGAAAGACTGCCGGCGAAAGTTTATAAAGAACTTCATAAAACCATAGATGACGGAAAAGAACTGGATCCGATGACGGCGGAAGTCGTAGCTGGTGCCATGAAAGATTGGGCTATGGAAAAAGGCGCAACACATTATACCCATTGGTTTCAGCCGCTGACCGGGTTTACGGCAGAGAAACATGATTCCTTTATCACTGCACCGGATAAGTATGGCTCTGTTTTGATGGAGCTTTCAGGCAAAGGATTGATTAAAGGTGAACCGGATGCTTCTTCATTTCCATCTGGTGGTTTGCGTGCAACGTTTGAGGCGAGAGGATATACTGCCTGGGACTGTACTTCTCCTGCATTTGTAAGGGAAGATGGGGCGGGTGCAATTCTGTGCATACCAACTGCTTTTTGCTCTTACACGGGCGAAGCTCTGGATCAGAAGACACCTCTGCTTCGGTCTATGGAGGCAGTTCAAAAACAATCCCTGCGTCTGCTGCGCTTATTTGGCAATTTGACGTCAGAAAATGTAGTTCCATCCGTAGGCGTGGAACAGGAATATTTTATTGTTGACAGGGAAAAATATTTAAAACGTAAAGACTTGATTTTTACCGGTCGTACATTATTTGGTGCGATGCCTCCCAAGGGACAGGAATTAGACGATCATTACTTTGGTGTCATTCGGCATAGAATCGGTGCGTTTATGAAAGATGTAAATGAAGAGCTTTGGAGATTGGGAGTATCTGCAAAGACACAGCATAATGAAGTAGCGCCGGCGCAGCACGAATTGGCGCCCATTTATGCACAATGTAATGTGGCAGTAGATCATAATCAGATCGTAATGGAGACACTGAAACGAACCGCAGAAGAACATGGTCTGCAGTGTCTTCTTCATGAAAAGCCATTTGCAGGGGTAAATGGTTCCGGAAAACATAATAACTGGTCCCTGATTACTGACGACGGGATCAACCTGTTGGAGCCCGGAAAGACTCCTCATGAAAATTTACAATTTTTGATGATTTTAACCTGTGTGTTAAGAGCAGTAGACCGCCATGCTGATTTACTGCGGGAATCGGCTGCCGATGTGGGAAATGACCACAGACTGGGAGCGAATGAGGCACCACCGGCGATTGTTTCCGTATTCTTGGGAGAGCAGCTCCAAGATGTATTGACGCAGTTGATCGACACCGGAGAGGCAACACACAGTCTGAAAGGCGGAAAACTGCATACAGGCGTAAAGACCCTGCCCAACCTTAATAAAGATGCGACAGACAGAAATAGAACATCGCCTTTTGCGTTTACCGGAAATAAGTTTGAATTTCGTATGGCAGGATCCCGGGATTCTGTGGCAGAATGCAATGTGGTACTCAATACCATCGTTGCAGAAGCATTTTCGGAAGCAAGTGACATTCTGGAAGCAGCAGACGACTTTGACCTGGCCATGCATGATTTGATTAAAAAATATGCAAGGGACCATCAGCGTATTGTATTCAATGGAAATGGTTACTCAGTGGAATGGGTGCAAGAAGCAGAGCGTCGGGAACTTCCAAATATTGGATCCATGGTTGAGGCAATTCCTGCATTAGTGACAGAGAAAGCCATTGCTTTATTCAGCAAATTTGGCGTATTTACAGAATCAGAACTGGAATCACGGGCGGAGATTCAATATGAGAGTTACGCAAAGGCAATCAATATTGAAGCACGTGCCATGATCGATATTGCAAGTAAACACATTATCCCGGCAGTTATCCGATTTGCCGGAAATCTGGCAGTTACTGCAAATCAAATAAAGGAAGCGAAAGCGGATACATCCGTACCTATGGATCTTTTGAAAGAGACGACCGGTTTACTGTCAGATGCAAAGTCGGCACTTACCAGACTGGAAGAAATGACGAATATTGCCTGTAGTATACCGGCAGGGCAGGAACAGGCCAATTATTATCATGAAAAAGTATGTACTGCTATGGAAGTATTGCGTAAGCCGGTGGATAAACTGGAGATGATCGTGGATAAAGAAGAATGGCCGATGCCGTCTTATGGAGATTTACTATTTGAAGTATAAAATACGTTTTGCTTGCCAATGCACCCTGAAAAGGGAGGATGCCAGGTAGCTGTCTACCTGGCATTATTATGAAAAAGTTTATTCGAAATAGTATGTTTATACTATGAGACTGTCATTTCTTGTTTCATCTGATAATGCTATTATATGCAATAGAAATGAAGAAAGAATGATGGTTGAATGAAAGATTTTTGAATGTTAAGTGAATAAAATATGAACACATGAAATACTTTTAAAAAACGGCAGGTATAGTTGAAATTACATGAAAATTCTGTTATATTGAGAATAACAGAAAAGAGAATGGTGAATATGAATGAGAAATTAGAGATATTGGGATTTGAAATTGATAACCTTAGTGTGGATGAATCCATGAAACGGGTGGAAGAATTTCTGCAGACAGATTCTTTAAGCATTATAGGAATCATTACCCCCGGGATATTGATTGAGGCAGAGCAGTCACAGGAATATGGTGGACTGATAGGGCAGCTCAATCTGAGCATTATAGGAAATAAAGAGATTCTGGAAGCAGCAGGCGGAGAAAGTGAAGAGCGGTTTACACAAATTCAGGATAACAGCTTTATGAAAGCGTTTTTGAATTATCTAATTCAAAAAGAAATGCAAGTGGTCCTGCTGGCAGATAAGATGGCGGAAAGGGATATATTTTACAAATATATCTATAAAAAATATCCTCAGCTTAATGTGACCGGAGTCTTTATACTTGAAGATGCAGGGGAAGATGATATTGTGAATTTAATCAATGGTGTATCTGCAGATGTTTTATTATCAATGTTATCCAGCCCCTATCAGGAGGAGTTTGTATTTCGAAACCGTCAGAAGTTAGGGGCAAAGCTTTGGGTTGGACTTGGAAAAGAAATCCCCTTCGGCAGTCATATGGAATTGAAACCCGGTTTCCTGGGAAGACTGTTGGAAAAGCGGGTATTGAAGAAAAAGATTTCCAGATACCAGAGCGAAAAAGGAGATTAATTCATGGAGTTTCATACAAACCGGCCGTTTTATATAGATTATGGTCTCATGACGGTCGGAACAGCACTGCTGGCATTTGCCCTGAGTTCCATCTATGATCCCATCGGGTTAGTGACAGGGGGATTTACCGGGATTGCTATTTTGATTAAAGAAATCACAGCCGTATATTTTGAAAATGGGATTCCGTTGTGGTTTACTAATATTGTTTTGAATATTCCGGTATTTATGTTGGTTATCAAGATAAAAGGGATCCGCTATTTTCGAAGGACATTATTTGCAACGGCCATGCTTTCTATCTGGCTTTACTTATTACCCGTTTATGCGCCGGCAACAGATGATCTGGTTCTTTCCGCACTCTTTGGCGGTGTAATTGCCGGTATGGGTATTGGGATGATATTTATAGCTCACAGTACCACCGGAGGGACAGATTTGGTGGCAGCATTAATACAGCATTATTTAAAGCAATATTCTATTGTACAGATCATGCAGGTGTTAGACGGTATCATTGTGGTAGCCGGTGTCTGGATTTTTGGGGTCAGCCCTGCTTTATATGCGATAATAGCCATTGCAGTGACTTCCTATGTATCAGACCGGCTGTTGGAAGGCGCTAAGTTTGCAAAGGTTGCATATATTATTACTAATAAAAAAAATCAGGTAGCGGATGCGATTCTGAATACTTTGGGACGCGGGCTTACAGGATGGGCAGCAGAGGGGCTATATACAGGAGAACATAGAAATTTATTGTTTTGTGTGGTGTCTAAAAAAGAGATTGTGGATCTAAAAGAAATAGTGGCAGAAATTGACAATGAGGCATTTATTGTGGTAAGTGATGTCCGGGAAGTCCTTGGAGAAGGGTTTTTAGAGCGAAAAGCATAAAAAATCATAATTTATGCTTTCTTTTTTTGGTGATTTGTATTAAAATAAGAGGTAGCTTATGTTGAAAAACAAAGTTTTTTCGGAAGCATTTACGCAAAGGAGAGAACAGTCATGATATCAAACCAAATACTGCAGTCGACGATAGAAGGTTTAAAGGTAATTTCAAGAATTGATTTATGTGTAATTGATCTGGAAGGGAACGTGCTGGCTACTACGTTTGCAGAGGCAGCCGAGCAGTCTGCCTCGGTACTGCCGTTTGTAAATTCGCCGGCAGACAGTCAGGTAGTGCAGGATCATCAGTTTTTTAAAATTTTTGATGAACATCAGCTGGAATATGTGCTTTTAGCGCAGGGCAGCAGTGATGATGTGTATATGGTAGGAAAAATGGCGGCATTTCAGATCCAGAACCTGCTGACTGCATACAAAGAACGTTTTGATAAAGATAATTTCATTAAAAATTTATTGCTGGATAATTTACTTTTGGTAGATATATACAATCGAGCCAAAAAACTGCATATTGACACAGACGTATGCAGAGTTGTATTCTTATTAGAAGTAGATGATGAAAAGGAAAGCTCCGCATTGGAGAATGTCCGTTCGTTGTTAGGGAGTAAATCAGGCGATTTTATTACGGCAGTAGACGAAAAAAGTATTATAGTAGTAAAAGAACTGGGAAAAAATACAAGTAGTGCAGAAATGGACAGGATTGCAAGGCAGATTCTGGAATCTTTTGGAACTGAAAAACGTGATCGCATGCATATTGCATACGGTACCATTGTACAGGAGATCAAAGAAGTATCCCGCTCTTACAAAGAAGCCAGGATGGCATTGGACGTAGGAAAAATTTTCTTTAGTGACAGAAATATGATTGCTTACAGCTCTTTGGGCATTGGCAGATTGATTTATCAGCTTCCGATTCCGCTGTGCAAAATGTTTATCAAGGAGATCTTTGGAGGAAAATCTCCGGATGATTTTGACCAGGAAACGTTGACTACAATCAATAAATTTTTTGAGAACAGCCTGAATGTTTCCGAAACTTCCAGACAGCTGTACATTCACCGGAATACATTGGTGTATCGTCTGGATAAACTTCAAAAAAGTACCGGACTGGATTTACGCATCTTTGAAGATGCCATTACATTTAAGATAGCACTCATGGTAGTAAAGTATATGAGATACATGGAGTCTTTGGATTATTAGGCCATGGGGTAGGCTGAAAACAAATATTAGATGAGATTGTAAGCATAAAAAGGTTTTGGGAGCGATAGGATTATATCGAAGCCAAAACCTTTCTTACAAAAGGAGTAAAATAATGGAGAATAATAAAAGATTTCTGAATGGGGTTTTATGTGGCGTATTTGTAACCATAATATTTGGTATGATTCTTTTCTATGGAAACGACCGGCTGAGAGAGTATGTATCTGTGTCTGCAGAAACAGAGGAGATATCGGTTGAAAATTCAGGAAATATATTAAATATTGACAAAGCGGATATTCAAAAGAAAGTTGAAAATATTGAAGCTGTTATCAATCAGTACTATTTGGATAACATTGATTCGGAACAGGTAGAGAATCAGATGTATAAAGGGCTGGTAGCCGGATTGGGTGATCCCTATGCATCCTATTATACGGCCGAAGAGCTTCAGAAAATGCAGGAATCCACCGCCGGGCAGTATGTTGGCATCGGCGCCACGCTTACTCAGGACAAGAATACGGGTATTATTTCTATTGTGCGTTGTTTCGAAGGAACATCCTCGGAGCAGGCAGGATTGCTGCCCGGTGATATTATATATAAACTCAATGACACAGAAGTGACCGGCATGGATTTGAATACGGTGGTAACCATGATTAAGACAGAAGAAGGAGCAACCATCAGACTTTCGATAGCACGGGATGGAGAAACAGACTATCTGGAATTCGATGTAGAGCGCCAGGAAGTAAAGATACCGACAGTTACATATGAAATGCTGGAAGGGAAGACGGGTTATATTGCAATTACAGAGTTTGATACGATCACAGAAGAACAGTTTAATACAGCCCTGGCAGAATTAGAAGCTCAGGGTATGGAAAAATTAATTATAGATCTGCGGAATAATCTTGGCGGCGTACTTCAGACAGTATGTAATATGCTGGAACAGATGCTGCCGGAAGGACTGATTGTATATACTGAAAATAAAGACGGAGAAAGAACGGAATATAAGAGTGATGGCAAGCATCAATTTCAAAAGCCGCTGGCTGTGCTGATAAATGAAAACAGCGCCAGTGCATCAGAGATCTTCGCAGGTGCCATTAAAGATTATGGCATTGGTACGCTGGTAGGCACCACAACATATGGAAAAGGCATTGTTCAGCGAATTGTCAATTTAGCTGACGGAACGGCAGTGAAGCTGACCATCGCAAAATATTATACGCCCAATGGAAATGACATTCACGGAAAAGGAATCGAACCGGATGTAGAAGTGGAATTGAATGATAATTTGAAACAAAAAACAGAATTAGAAAAAGAAGAAGATAATCAATTACAAAAAGCAATTGAAATACTGAGCGTCAGCTGAGAGATTTGAGAGGGAAATTATGAAGGAAAAGATAATTTTCAGGGAAATGCTAAGCGAAATCAAGGCTTTAGCAGACAAGAAAGGAAATCACATTACCAAAGATGAGATTAAAGACTTTTTCAAAAACGCACATCTTGAAGAAGAAAAACTAGCGTTGATCTATGAATATCTGGCAGGGCAGAAAATCAAGATAGAAGGCTACCGGTCTGCTAAGGCAGACGTCCTGGAAGCACAGACGCTTAAGGAAGCAAAATCAGATGACGATGATACGTTTGCTGCCATGTATCTGAAAGATCTGGAGAGTGTAGCATCTGTCAGTGAAGATGAGGAATTTCAGCTATTTGAAAGGGCGGTGTCAGGAGATGATCTGGCGAAAGCGCAGCTGACGGAGCTGCATCTTCGCACGGTATATGAGCTTTCCAGAAACTATAGCGGCGGCAAGATATCGCAGGGTGATATTCTTCAGGAAGGAAACGTAGGTCTTTTACTGGCTGTTAATCAACTGCAGCGGAAGCAATGTCTAAAGGAGTATCGTGATTTTCTTTTGGAGGAAATACAAAATGCGATGAAAGCTGCGGTGGAAGAACAGGAAACGATGCTGGATATGGATGAAGAGATGGTCACACGTGTCAATTATCTGAACGAGGCGGTACGGAATCTGGAGTTGGATATGGAACAAAAGGTTTCTATAGATGAATTATCTGCATATCTGGAAATGCCGATAGAAGAGATTAAGGATATTCTGCGTATGGCTGGGGATGAGATTGAAGTCGAAGGGGAGATTTATCCGGAGCCTCATTCCCATGATCATGGGGAATTTTAGTCAGGATAGTTGGATGAGAAGAGGACGCCAGGAACCAGCGCCAAACTTCTTACGCGAACCGGACTCCTTCGGCGGTCGTTCGGAGCCCCCGAAAGCAGTCATCACTCGGGAATGCCCTCGTGACTCCTTGGGTCTCCTCTCTCCCTTACGCTGTTTCGCAAGCTACACAGCTACCCTCATACACCGGATCTTTCGCGTAAGAAGTTTGGCGCTGGTTCCTGGCTGTTTCTCTAAGGCGATTCGATCTGTCATATTGCTTTACGTTTTTGTAAATCTCTTGAGTAAACAAGGATAGTCAAAACAAGCAAGTCCCACCTACCGCTTTCGCTTAGAAGTGGGGGCTTGCTCTGGAAGTTAAATATTGAATTAAAAGTTTTTGAAAACCAGCCAGGAATCCCTGCCAACTATCTTATGCGAAAGATCCGGTGTATGAGGGTAGATGCGTAGCCTTGCGGAGCAGCGTAAGGGAGAGAGGAGACCCAAGGAGTCACGAGGGCATTCACGAGTGACGACTGCTTTCGGGGGCTCCGAATGACCGCCGAAGGAGTCCGGTTCGCATAAGATAGTTGGCAGGGATTCTTGGCGTCCCTCTTCCAATACATTTATTATTCACTAATTGTCTCCTGAAAATTTTCAGGCAGATAAATATGAACTTTATCAATACGGTTTTTTTCTACAGCATCTACGACCAGCTTTATCTCATTGTCGGAAACTACGGATTCTCCCGTTCCGGGCAAATGGTCCAGCCGTTCAATAATATACCCCCCAATGGAATCATAGTCCTCAGATTCCAGATCAAGGTTTAAAGCATCATTCAAATCATCCAGTTTCATAGAACCTTCTACAATGAATTCCCGGTCATTAATTTGACGTATCAAATCCTCTTCGTCTTTATCATATTCATCTCTGATTTCGCCCACAATCTCTTCCAGCAGATCTTCCAGAGTTACTAATCCCGCAGTAGCACCATATTCGTCTAAAACAATGGTAAAGTTGATAAAATCCTGACGCATTTCCAGCATTAATTCAGATGTTTTCTTGTACTCATAAGTAAAATGAGGTTCTCTCATAATATCACGGATGTTAAATTCCCTGGAAACATCATAAAAAATCAGATCTTTTATAATGATTACACCGATAACGTTATCGGTAGTACCTTCATATACGGGTAGTCTTGTAAATTTTTCTTCTTTAAAAATAGTAATTACTTCCTGATAAGTACTGTTGACATTCACAAAAACCATGTCAACTCTGGGCACCATAATATCTTTCGCCAGAGAGTCACCAAAATCGAATACATTGTATATCATCTGACGTTCTTCACTTTCGATCACGCCGTCCTCATGGCTGACATCCAGGATCGTCCGCAATTCGTGTTCTGTCATAGTATTCATTTTGGCAGAAGGGTCTACACGCATCAGCCGCAGGAAGAGGAGTGACAGATTATTAACCAGGAAAATAACAGGGGTCAGTATGCGCATGAGAAATATAATTGTCCCGGCATAATTCAATGCCAATTTCTCAGAGTGGATCGTAGCAAGCGTCTTGGGTGATATTTCACCGAAGATTAAGATTAAAAGTGTCAGGACTCCAGTGGCCAGTCCGACTGCCGTGCTGCCCCAAATTCTTATGGATAGAGAAGTGGCCAGAGCGGAGGCGGTCAGGTTCACAATGTTATTGCCTATCAAAACGGTGCTGAGCATTCGGCCGGAGTCTTCCAGAATCTTAAGAAGAGTCCGGGCCTTTTTATTTCCCTGCTCAGCCAGGCTCAATATTTTGATTTTATTTACAGAGGTCATAGAAGTTTCCGCAGATGAAAAAAAAGCGGATAAAAGTAATAAGACGATTAAAACACCGAACTGTATGGCATCGGTCGAATCCAAAAACATCATCTCCTTATCTTAAGCTTTATCCCCGCGGGCAATGAGCCAGGCAGTACTAGCGGTTCACTGTGGGGGGGTATTTGACTTATTTAACATATATGGAAAAATATACAGTATTTCATGATAGATTGCAAGGAATCAAAAATAATGCAAAACAATCTTAATATTTATGTAACAAATGCTTGCTATAAAATGTAGAATTATGTTATAATTAGTCTCATTAATAGTGAAGTTTGAATTATATGTTTTTATATAGACAAAAGAGATGGAGAAACTTAAGATGAAATATAAAAGAAAAATACAAAAGCATAGCATATTAGGAATTATAATGGCGGGAACTCTGATTACTACATACCTGCCTCTAAAGCCGGTTAAAGCAGCAGAAAAGATAATTTATGTCAGTGGCTGCGGCTCTGCACAAAACAGCGGTTTAGACCGTACGAGTCCTTTGAATTCACTGAAGAGCGCCCAGCAGATGCTTCCGGACGGTGGAGTTATCGTAGTTACGGAAACATTTAGGATTTCTTCCGGACGGATCTGCTCTTTGGACAGCGGCTTAGTGGTAAAAGCTGACGAATCTCTGAAAGGCGCTATTTTTGTTGTGGAAAAAGGTGCGGAATTAACACTTAACAATGTTGTAATAATTGGAAGAAATAGCACATTGATTAACAACCATGGTATATTGAATATAGATGAAGGGGTTACTTTGAAAGTATTGGATGCTCCCATCAGTATATCCAATGCAGTATCTACAGATAGAGAAGCAGCCACCTGTGAAGATGAAATTATAGTGGAAGGAATTTCAAAAGAAAAAACTCAAGTTGAAAGTGAAACGTTAGAAAACAGCGAGGATGGAGCAGGAGTCCAAAGTACGGAAGTTTCAGAACATGAAACGGATGCAAAAGAGGGAGAGCAGCAGGAAAGCAAAATAGACACTGAAGAGAAAAAAGAAGAGGAGGCAGAGGTAGAAGTACTGGAAGGTGAAAAGGGCACCGGAGAGGAAAAAGTAGAGGTATCAGAAAGAGAAGAAGCATCGGTAAGTAAAGAAGGAACCAGAGAGGAGAATGGTAAAGAAACTGAATTAATAAGAATGATTGCTTCGCAGTATCAATTTTCAACAAGAGCAGTACAGGAATCCGGCACTGAGCAAAGTGGCACGGATCAGGAAGAACCGCAGGAAGCGGCTTCCATTACTGTGAACGATATGCAACTCCAAAGCGTGGCAGGAAGTACGGTGATTACAGGGCTTGGAGTGTCTGCGCCTGCCGATAATAATAGTACTGCCAGTGTGGCGGGAAATACGGTGATTGTAGGCATTGGAGTCACACCCTCGAATAATAATTCTGACAATAGTTCTTCCGGCGGCGCTGCAGGCAGCAGTTCTTCGTCGGGAAATAACACAGGTACAAATGAAGGTAGTGAGAGTACGAATGAAGGAAGTGCAAATACAAATAAAAGCAATACAAATAATGTATCCTCTACTGCAGCGAACACGGGAGATCAAACAAAGTGGCTGCCCTTGATTCTTAGTCTGTTTAGTTCTATCTTCATTTTGATTGGGACGGTGGTATTCAAAAAGAAAAAAGAATAAAATGCGCTTCGGCTATTTTTCGCTCCTTGAAAGCTATATCAATATATGATAAAATATATGGACAGTCTATCTACATAATAAGGAGATTTAGCCTATGAATAATGTTGTAAAGGTTGGTCAGTTAGAAATTGGCAATGGGATTCCCAAAATATGTGTGCCGATTATTGCAGATACCAGGGAAAATATATTACAGGCAGCCCGGAAACTGAACGGACAGCCATTTGATTTAGTGGAGTGGCGGGCTGATTTCTTTGTGGATCTATATGATACGAATAAAGTGATGGAAGTTTTACAGCTTATGCATAACGAATTTAGGGAAACGCCCATTCTTTTTACGATTCGTACCAGTGCGGAAGGCGGTAATATTCCTATTTCTATAGAGGATTATATTCAGATAAATTCAGAGGCAGCTAACAGTGGTCTGGTAGATCTGATTGATGTGGAAATCATGCGTGGGGACGATGTGGTATTTGTTTTAGTAGAAACGGCACATGATGCAGGCATTAAGGTCATTGCTTCCAATCATGATTTTCGGAAGACTCCAAAAAAGGAAGAGCTGATTACAAGGCTTTGCAGGATGCAGGAATTGGATGCAGATATTGCTAAGATAGCGGTAATGCCCAGAAGTGAAAGAGACGTACTTGTTTTACTGGATACTACACTGGTGATGAAAGAGCTGCATGGTCAGACACCGGTGGTGACTATGTCGATGGGGGACATGGGACGTATCAGCCGTATATCAGGGGGTGTCTTTGGCTCTGCCATTACATTTGGAACGGCAGGTGATTCATCAGCGCCGGGACAGATGCCGTTAAATACCCTGCATACGTTGCTGAAATATATATAAAAGAATTGTCGAAGAAAAATTTAATACAAGATCGTAATTTTGACAAAATTTGCGTCCCCTATATTCTATAATGGGAAGTACTTAGTCCAAGTGCTCCATTTAGATGTAGGGGGTGTTTTGTGTATTATGAATTCTACATAGATATTTTTTTTCTGGAAAATATGATCATGGATCTAGCCCTGCTATTACTGACAGGACGGATATTGAAATGTAGGATCATGTGGAGAAGACTGTTGCCTGGCAGCTTTTTCGGTGCATTAGGAGCATGTATGCTCATACTGGTTCCTACAGGTCATGTAGTACTGATCTTTGCCTTTGGCTATGTAATTCTAAGTTTTGGGATGGTAAAAATTACGTTTGCCGCATTACAGAAGAAAACACTGATAAAAGGTGTAATGCTTTTATATGGTATGGCATTTTTATCAGGAGGTATATTTCAAACACTATTTTCGCAAATCACACTCCCCGTGATATTTTTGGGAATGCTTAGTGTATTGTTTCTAACCTTATTGCTCAAGGGATATCAAAGTTTAAAATACAAGACACAGGAAGTCTATGATGTTACCATAGCCCTGCATGGGAGATGTAAACGCGTGAAAGGACTTCGGGACACAGGAAATCATTTAAAAGAACCTGTCACCGGAAAGCCGGTCAGTATCATAGGTTATGACTCTATAAAGGAGTTGCTGGATAAGGACGTTAAAATGTTTTATATTCCCTATCATTCAATTGGTAAGAGCAGTGGGATACTGCCGGGAATGACATTAGATTATATTAGTATTGAAAGAGAAAATGGGTCACAGAAAATTGAACATCCGGTGATAGCCGTGAGCAAAGAAGCAGTAAATTATAAAGGGAGTTATCAGATAATACTGAACCCTTGTTTGGTAGATGATTAGGAGGAAAATAGTATGGTTATTAAAGTGGCGATGCCTCATCGCTTTCAGTTTCGTGTTGTACAGACACTGCCCAACTTGTTATTTAAACAGCCAAGTGGTGTGCATTATATTGGAGGAAGTGAAGTACTTCCTGCACCGCTTGAACCAGAGCAGGAAACAAAGGTAATTAATGACTTAGGGACGGAGTATGATAATGAAGCCAAATCCCAACTCATTGAACACAATCTGAGACTGGTGGTGTATATAGCGAAAAAATTTGATAATACAGGCGTAGGTGTGGAAGATTTAATATCAATTGGGACCATTGGATTGATAAAGGCAATCAATACCTTTAACCGTGATAAAAATATCAAGCTGGCAACCTATGCTTCCAGATGCATTGAAAACGAGATTCTGATGTATCTGCGCAGAAATAATAAAACCAAAATGGAAGTATCTATTGATGAACCATTAAATGTAGATTGGGATGGAAATGAACTTCTTTTATCCGATATATTAGGCACGGATGAAGATGTAATATATAAAGACATGGAAACGGAAGTAGAGAGAAAACTTTTGACAAAAGCCATCAATAAGCTTACGGAACGGGAACAAACCATCGTGAAGTTACGTTTCGGAATCAACACCAGAGATGGTGAAGAGAAGACACAAAAAGAAGTTGCAGATTTACTGGGCATTTCCCAGTCATACATTTCCAGACTGGAAAAGAAAATCATGAAAAGACTAAAAAAAGAAATTGTCAGATTTGAATGAAGCACTTTGCGGGTATTTTAATATCGATAAAACGCAGATACATTTAATGAAAAGCTTGTCAAGGTCTAAAACTTTATAAAATTTCGCCTAAAATGGTATACGAAAGAGCCATCATGTAAATCATTCTATTATACAAAGTAATAGGAGGATGAACATAATGGCTCTTAATAAAGTAGAAATATGTGGTGTCAACACATCCAAACTGCCACTTTTAAAAAACGAAGAAAAAGAAGAACTATTTGCCAGAATCCAGGAGGGTGATATGGAGGCGAGAGAACTCTATATCAAAGGCAATTTAAGGTTGGTTCTTAGTGTAATCAAACGTTTTGGAAGCAGCAATGAAAATGCGGACGACCTGTTTCAAATAGGCTGTATTGGGCTGATCAAAGCAATCGATAATTTTGATTCCACACTTAATGTAAAATTCTCGACTTATGCAGTACCGATGATTATTGGAGAAATCCGCAGATATCTGCGGGACAACAATTCAATACATGTCAGCCGGTCTCTGAAAGATACGGCTTACAAAGCTATCTATGCAAAAGAAGGATACATGAAGAAGCATCTGAAAGAACCTACGATCAATGAGATAGCTGAAGAGATTGGTATATCGAAAGAAGACATTGTATTCGCCATGGATGCCATACAGACTCCGGTCAGCCTTTATGATCCTGTATATACGGAAGGTGGAGATACTTTGTATGTCATGGACCAGATCAGTGATAAAAAAAATAAAGAAGAAAATTGGATCGAAGAAATCTCATTGAGTGAAGCGGTAAAAAAGCTGAGTGAGAGAGAAAGGCATATCATAGAACTACGATTCTATGAGGGAAAAACCCAGATGGAAGTAGCACAGGATATAAATATTTCCCAGGCACAGGTAAGCCGTCTGGAAAAAAACGCTTTAAAAGCAATGAAGAGCTATCTGAAATAGATAGCTCTTTGCATTGCCTGATTAGGCTTGTAAATTTTTATATAGCATATAAAATTTAAGATTAATGCACCCACAACATCAAGTATGGAATGCTGTTTCAAAAATACGGTCGATAGGACAATCAATACGGATAATATCAGAGAACTCCTTACGACCCATCTGTGTGTTTTTAAGGAGTCGCATTTGGCGACTGCTATATGTACTGCCACAGAATTAAACACATGGATGCTTGGAAAAATATTCGTAGAAGTATCTGTGCGGTATAAGTATTTTACCATGTCTATAAAAATATTATCTCTTGAAAAATAGACCGGGCGTAATGTATGTCCATTTGGAATGATAAAAGAGATAATCAAAAATAGAGTCATGCCGATGCCTAAAGTAATCGTTAACTGTTGGAATTCTGTTTTATTTTGATTGAAAATTGTAAAATAAACGATTGCAGCTGCGATGTATATAAACCAAAGGCAGTATGGAACAATAAAATATTCATTGAAAGGGATCATATCATCAAATGATGAATGAAGTATGTGAATGCGAGTATTTAATCTATGTTCCAGAAAATAGAATATTAGCAGGTAGAAGATAAAATAGATCAAAATAATCCATACCTGCTTATTATTTTTAAGATATCTCATTTCTGTATCCTCCATAGCGAAAGATTAGGTTACCATAATTTATTATAACATTACCATTTATTAGAAACAATCGAATTCAGAATTTTTTAAGAAAAATCATAAAAAAATATGATTCAGTACTATTTTAAAATATTATTATGGAAATTTCAGTGTAATTTTATTATAATATAGGGTATAGTATGGAATTCACCCATAATTACAAGGAGGAAAAGAGATGCAGACAAAGATTACGAGAGATCAGGCAGAGGCATTATTGAAAAAATATAACCGGGAACCATTTCATCTGGAACATGCACTGACGGTGGAAGGTGTGATGCGCTGGTATGCAAATGAGCTTGGTTATGGAGAAGAGAAAGATTTTTGGGGGCTTGTGGGACTTTTGCATGATATTGATTTCGAGCAGTATCCTGATGAACATTGTAAGAAAGCACCTGAACTTTTAAAAGAAATTGAAGCAGAGGAAACATTTGTATATGCTGTATGCAGTCATGGGTATGGAATTGTTTCGGACATAGAGCCTGTCCATAAGATGGAACGAGTCCTTTTTGCTACAGATGAATTGACAGGACTTATTGGAGCCGCAGCGAGAATGCGTCCCTCCAGGAGTGTTATGGATATGGAAGTATCAAGTTTAAAAAAGAAATTTAAAGACAAGAGATTCGCGGCAGGATGTTCCAGGGATATTATTCGTAAGGGTGCGGAAGTTCTGGGCTGGAGTTTGGATGAACTGTTTGAGATGACAATTTTAGCCATGCGGTCCTGTGAAGATGCTGTGAAGCAGGAATTATAAAGAGAGGCAGACATATGAAAAATTACATATACATAGGAAGTGCAATTGGGATACTGGGTATCGCAGAGGATAGAATGGGGATTACAGATTTGGTATTTGGCAGAAAATCATTTGAGGCAGATGACATAGAAGGGGAAACACCGCTTCTTAAAAAAGCGAAAGAGCAGCTTCAGGAATATTTTATGGGAAAACGGAAAGAATTTGATTTACCTCTCTCTTTATATGGGACTGAATTTCAGATAAAAGATTGGAATGCGTTGAAAGAAATTCCTTATGGGGAGACCAGGACTTATGGGCAGATTGCACAGCAGATTGGGAATCCGAAGGCTTGCAGGGCAGTTGGGCTTGCGAATAATAGAAATCCGGTCAGCATCATTATTCCCTGTCATCGGGTGATAGGGGCAAATGGGAGATTGGTTGGTTATGGAGGAGGTCTGGATGCAAAAGAGAAGTTGTTGGCGTTGGAGAAAAGTAATAAATAGTGGAGTTGTTTTATGGTGATGGCGTGGAAAATATAAAGAGATAACAAGGAAAGAGAGAAAGCACCCTGGGTTAAAGGGTGTTTTTTCGTTATTATATTTTCTATTCAAAAACATAATGGGATGCAGTGATATAATAAAACGACCAAAAAACATAAGATTTTGATATATTTTTTTATAGGATACATGTTAAAATTTACTAGATAATTATTATGCTTTCTGCTAGAATAGCAATGTATATTAAGTCGAAAAATTAGGTGTATTAGTCAGCAAATCTGACGAGCCGCGGAGTATTTGACCCTTGCGGCATTTGCCAAATGCAGGAAAAAAGAATTTCTGCACTTGGCTCATTGTCTGCGGAAATAAATGAAAGGAAGGATTTTTGAATGGGAATTATAGTTAACAAGGATGGAACGTTGTTTTCATTGCACACGAAGCATTCTACTTATCAGATGAAAGTGAACCATTTGGGGATTTTGCTGCATCAGTATTATGGAGAAAAAATAGAATCAGAGGATATGTGCTATTGCTTTGCAGGTGAAGATATTGGATTTTCCGGAAATCCCTATGATGCGGGAGAGGATCGGACATTTTCCCTGGACATTGTTCCACAGGAATATACCGGGGATGGAGTGGGCGATTACCGCATTAATAGTATTGCGGTTAAATATGCCGATGGCAGTCAGGGGTTAGATCTGCGGTTTCAGGGATATCAGATTGTGGAAGGGAAATATGCGTTGCCTGGAATGCCGGCTATGTATGACGAGAGTGGCGGGGTGTTTACTCTGGAAATTTTTATGAAGGATACAGCTGCAGATGTAGAGGTGACTTTGTATTATAGCGTATGGGAGAGGTATGATATCATTACCCGGGCAGTGCGGATTCATAATCGTGAAAGTGTTCCTGTTCAATTATTGAAAGCGGCCTCTGTGTGTCTGGATTTGCCGGAGGGCAACTGGGAACTCATGCATTTCTATGGAAAACATGCAATGGAACGTCAAATGGAAAGAAAGCCGCTTATGCATGGTATACAGTCGGTGGGAAGTCTGCGGGGCGCATCCAGTCATCATCACAACCCCTTTATTGTTTTGTGTGATCAGGATGCAAATGAGGACTATGGGGCTTGTTATGGAATATCCTTTGTATACAGTGGGAATTTTGAAGCACAGGTGGAGTTGGATCAGCAGGAGCAGGTGCGCATCGTGATGGGAATTCATAGCCAGATGTTTTCGTACACTTTGGAAAGTGGGGCGGATTTTTATACGCCGGAGGTGGTCATGGCTTATAGTGGAGAGGGGATGGGAAAAATGTCCCGTAATCTGCACAAAGCGTATCAGAACCATCTCTGCCGGGGAAAATACAAATTGGCGCAGCGTCCTGTCCTGATCAATAATTGGGAAGCTACTTATTTTGATTTTGATGAGAAAAAGATTTTGGATATTGCAAAAGAAGCGGCAGATCTAGGCATTGAGATGCTGGTATTGGATGATGGCTGGTTTGGTAAACGCAATTCGGACAGTACCAGTCTTGGTGATTGGGATGTAAATACAGATAAGTTAAAAGGGGGATTGCGTCCGCTGGCAGATCAGGTGAATCAACTGGGGCTGAAGTTTGGAATCTGGTTTGAACCGGAGATGATTTCGGAGGATAGTGAATTGTATCGAAATCATCCGGAATGGGTATTTCAGATGCCCGGCAGAAATCCCAGCCGTTCCCGTAATCAGCTGGTATTGGACATGTCACGGGAAGATGTTCGCGGATATCTGTATGAAAAGCTGACGAATATACTGGACAGTGTAAATATTGAATATGTGAAATGGGATATGAACAGGAGTCTTTGTGATTTATATTCGGCCAAATTGCCGCCGGAACGCCAGGGGGAGGCTGCCCATCGTTATGTTTTGGGTGTATATGATCTGCTGGAGAAGATTGTAAGCAGATATCCGAATCTGCTTTTAGAAGGCTGCTGCGGGGGAGGCGGGCGTTTTGATCCGGGTATGCTGTATTATTCACCGCAAATATGGAGCAGTGATGATACGGATGCCATTGAGCGTATTAAGATCCAATATGGGACATCTTTCGGATATCCGGTTTCCGCTAACGGTTCTCATGTGTCAGCAGTACCGAATCATCAGACCGGACGCGTGACACCGTTTGAGACCAGAGGTGTTGTATCTATGGCGGGAAGCTTTGGATTTGAATTGGATTTGAATCAATTAACGGAAGAAGAAAAAGCAGCAGTAAAAGATCAGATTGAAAGATTTAAGAAATACTATGATCTGATTCATTATGGAGATTATTATCGTCTTAGTAATCCATTTGAACAGTCTGTGTATGCAGCATGGGAGTATGTTTCGGAGGACCGCAGGAAAGCATTGCTGCATGGAGTAATGGTTCATGCGAGAGCTAATGTGCTGCGGACCCGCATAAGGCTAAAGGGGCTGAAAGGGGATGCGAAATACCGTGTGAATGGAAGTGATGAGGTGTATTGGGGAGATGCTTTGATGCGTGCGGGAATTCTGCTGCCGAAGACGATGGGGGATTATCAGGCGGTGGAGATGTATTTTGTGATGGTGGAATAGTGGAGGGTTATTAAGGCGTATATGGGGGGGGGGGGCTGTAAGAGGGATGGCACTGTGGCTGTTTTTTGACAGTGTTTTAGTATGCGTCCTATATGCAATGGTGGATGGCTCCGTGGCAAACACGAGTGTTCAGGATGCACTTTTGTTTCATAAGTTTAGTAAAAGGGTAGAAGATGGAGAAGAAAAGAAAGTTAAACAAAAGGACGGATATAGTGTTATATCGGCCAATTATTTTATTATTAATGATGGGCTTGATTCTTATTGCTATTCAATGCTGGCAGCTTAATGACAGATTAAGTAAAAAGGATGAAGAAATACATGATTTACAAGTTAAATATGCAGATTTATTAAAAAAACAAAAGGCAGCGGAAACGGGGAAAGAGTCAGAAACCTCAAAGGGTGAGACAGAAAGTGAATCGAACAATGCATCTTCGGAAGAAATGGTAAATATTAATATAGAAGAACTTGAGGCCGGAACTATGATTGCTCCGGAGGATATTGACACGGAAAATTTAGTATCATATTTTAGTGTGTATGAAATATCGGATAAGATTTTTGAGCGGATTGATGGAAAATCTTATAGAGAAAATGATAATATCAAACGAAGTGATCTAAGATACCTGAAGGTAATACATTACAATTTTGATCATAATATACAGGTGGGTGAATTGATTGTAAATGCGTTGCTGGCAGAGGATTGCCTCGAGATATTTCAACAATTGTTTGAAGCCGAATATGAAATAAATTCCATTTATTTAATAGATAATTATTGGACGGGGGATGGGGAAACTTCCGATAATGCTTCTATCGAAGCGAATAATACCTCGGCATTTTGTTATAGAACCATGTCAGGCAGTTCCTCGGTTTCGAATCATGCCTATGGATGTGCAATTGACATCAACCCTCAGCAGAATCCATATGTTGCGTATGAGAATGGGAAGCCTGTTTGGAATCCTGCCAATGCCGCTGATTATATTGAAAGGATCTCAGGGACCGAACACGTAATAACCCACGATGATTTGTGCTATAAAGTCTTTGCTGAACATGGTTTTTCCTGGGGCGGTGACTGGAATAATCCAAAGGATTATCAGCATTTTGAAAAGAAAGTTGATTATTGATAGATAGTGAGCAATATTAGACAGGGATTCTTGGCGTCCCTCTTCCAATGCTTTTAACATAACTCACAATACCCATTGATAAGTAAGAACCGTAAGAGACCGGAATAGTCAAGCGGGGGACTTGCTTTGGAGGTTTAATTGTTTTAGCGTTATTTTTGATCCATTTCATTCTAAACTGGCGATGGGTTTTAAATGTTACTCGAAATATGTTTAAGAAAAAAACAAAGACCAAGGCTCGTATAGGATATGTCATTGATATACTTCTCCTTATTTGTGTGATTTTAATTGCAATAAGCGGAATCTTCACATCAAAGATTATCTTTACGGCTATACGTTCCAATTCTATGATTTGGAAGACGATACATACGACGGCAGGATGTACAGCCCTGGTATTGTCGGGTCTGCATTTGGGACTGCATTGGAGTTCAATCAGAAACAGGATGAAACGTATCATTAAAAACAGATGGTTAGAGAGGATCGTAGTTTCCATATTATGTATCATGTCGGTGGCAGGAGGCATTTACGGATTTACTTCTACAGATTTTATCCGAAATCTGTCTCCAATAAGTTCTGGAAGCAGATCCATGCAAATGTTTCAAGAAAATATGGAGAATGGTGAAATGCCTGACATGGGAGAAAGTGGTAGCTTTTCCGGTGAAATGCCAGAGGGAATGCCTGATATGCCGGATGAAATGCCAGAGGGAATGCCAGAGATGCCAGAGGGGATGCCTGAAAGGGGAAGCGATGAAAACTTTAGTGGTACAAGGCCAAATGGTGGTTTGACAAGACCGGGAGGAAATAGTGGGAGTTTTTCAGCTCTGTCAATATGCAGCGCATTATTTGCAAATATGGGGATTTTAGGTCTGTTTACGATAATATCAGCTTTCTTTGATTATATTTTACGGGGACGAAAAAACTAAAATGAGTGATTAATCTGTCAATCGATTAAATTGGGGTGTTGCAAACATAAAAGGAAGCAATGCCCTTTTTGCGTGAAGCATATTGCCTCCCATAGTGGCTGATTTTGGCAGTTTTTTAAGTTCTACAAAAGCGTGGCTCATTCGGTATCGGCGGCGGCACGGCTATGGGAGGGCGCTTTTCTTGTAAATCACTTGAAAAAACAGCGGCAGGAGGGCAAGGGACAGCTTACGTAAACAATTGGCAGGCGGTTTTAGCGTCGGCGGAATCCACCATTTACGAAAACCCGGCGCGACGGCATCCGGAGCGTCGTTGGTTGTAGTTAATGGTTAGTCCGACAGAGCGTTGTCTGCGTTTACGTAGGCTGTCCCTTGCCCTCCTGCCGCGTCCCCCCTGTGAATACCCACCTCCCTAAATATACACCCCATATCATTTACATAAGTGACTCTTTATGAAAAACATGATACAATAATAGTTACAAAAAATTATTGCTAATCAGATTGATTATAAATCATCATAAGTGTGAAATATAATATATAAAGAGCACTATAAAAGGAATCAGATAAAATGATAAGAGAAATCTCACAAGAAACCGTTATAGACTGTATGAAGATGCTGCCTTTTCTATTTGCTGCTTTTCTGATCTTGGAAATGGTGGAGCATTATGCCGGAACGAAGTTAAATCGTATACTGGGACGGGTAGGGAATGCAGGACCGGCCGCAGGTGCTTTGTTAGGATGTATTCCTCAGTGTGGATTTTCGGTAGTAGCCGCAAACCTGTATTCAGGAGGAATCATTACACTGGGAACTTTAGTGGCAGTATTTTTGGCAACTTCAGATGAGGCCATTTTAATTTTACTCAGTTATCCCGAAAGAGGAGCAGAGATTCTGTGGTTAATTTTAATTAAAATAATCATTGCCATAATAGCGGGCTACATGGTTGATATTATTAAAAAAAATAAAGTATATAATCCGGCACAGGACGAAGTGGTTTGCACAACGTGTGACTGTACAAAATCACATAAAATATGGATGCCTGCTATGCAGCATACAGCGAAAATATTTTTATATCTGCTGATTTTCACTTTCATACTTAATATGGCAATTGAAATGATAGGAATGGAGAGGCTCTCGACTTACCTGTTGACGGATTCGCTATTTCAGCCTTTTATTGCGGCATTGATTGGTTTTATACCAAATTGTGCATCTTCGGTAATCCTGTCAAAGTTGTACTTGAGCGGAGTCATTGACTTTGCTTCCACTGTAGGAGGACTGTGTACCTGTGCAGGTGTAGGTCTTCTGGTTTTATTTAAAATGAACCCAAGTAAAGCGGACAGTCTGAAAATAACAGGATTACTCTATGCGGTTGGAGTAATATCCGGAAGTGTTTTAAAATTGATTTTATAGTTCCCAACGGGCCGAAGAGCCGCAAGGCAGTGTAAGACCGCTTGATGATATGGGAAGCCCCACCTCTTGCGCATCTACCCTTCCGGAGAATTTTCTTAATTCTATGGAAAGCATATAGCTCAATACAGAGGGAGCCAGTCCGGTGGTATAGGAATTTACCAAAAAGAAAAGCGGTTTCTCGCTCATTAATTTTGCACAAAGCTTTATGAGGGGATGGATCGCTTCTTCTATTTTCCAGATCTCACCTTTGGGACCGCGGCCGTAGGAGGGCGGATCCATGATAATGGCGTCATAGTGATTTTGACGGCGGATTTCACGTTCCACGAATTTTTGACAATCATCTACGATCCAGCGTATGGGAGCTTCTTCCAATCTGCAGGAACGGGCATTTTCTTTTGCCCAGTTCACCATGCCTTTAGAAGCGTCTACATGAGTTACCATAGCTCCTGCGGCGGCGGCTGCAAGAGTTGCTCCACCGGTATAGGCAAAGAGGTTCAATACCTTGACGGGGCGGCCTGCATTTTTGATTTTGTCTGAAATCCAGTCCCAGTTGGCAGCCTGCTCGGGAAATAAACCAGTATGTTTAAAACTGAAAGGTTTCAGGTTAAAAGTAAGGTTTTTATATTGAATCGTCCATTGCTGCGGCAGATGAAAGAATTCCCATTCTCCGCCGCCTTTATTGCTCCGGTGGTAATGCCCGTTCTTTTTTTCCCATCCGTAATGAGTCATGGGAGTATCCCAGAGCACCTGGGGGTCGGGCCTTACCAGTATATAATCTCCCCAGCGTTCCAGTTTCTCGCCGTTTGAAGCATCCAGAACTTCGTAATCTTTCCAATTATCTGCTATCCACATAAATAGTTACCTCTCCAATTCTAATATTTTCTACAATGGCTGATAAAGACCAACGCATTCCAAAGTGCGGAACCAATAGGTGTAAAAGTCTGTAAATCCCAGGGATTTATATAATTCTTTGGCAGCAGCATTGCCTTGTACTACCTGAAGATAGGCATTGACTGCGCCTCTCTTGTGTGCCTCTTCCAGAATGGCGCTGCAGATTGAACGGGCATAATTCCTGTGCCGGTAACCTGCCTCTACGTAGATGGCATAGAGCCCTATATGCCCTCTGTCCAGAATGCCAAGTCCCAGAGCAACTATGCGCCCCCCGTCTTCTATGAATGTAGCAATTGTTTCTTTCGGGATTGCTTTGAACATGGAAGGAACAATACGCCGCAGGGTCAGGTCGGTAGTTCCGTTTAAGCAAAATACCGCATGAATCCAATGATCAGTAATCTGATTCTGAAACTGCACAATGGGTTTATCCTGAATTGTATCAGGATGATACTCACAGAAATTTGTCATAGCCATAGTCATGACTTCGGTGGTATGCTGTATTACATACCCCCGTTTTTCCAATCGCTTATCAAAAGAAGGATCCATCAGAGGATTGATTTTAAAATGTACAGGTGTACGGTAACCGGCATATATGGATTCACAATAGGAAATCTTTTCCTCTACGGGAAGTTGGGAAATACCTACCTGTTCCACGCTGTTGGTACGATGCGTATAATTATGGGAAAAGCGGATGAGCCATCCATCGTATAATTCAGTCTTGTAGGAAGGCCAGGCATTTAAGGAAATTTCTTCAATCAATCTCATGTATATCTCTTGTGTCATAATGTCCTCCGAAGCAGTATTATCGAAATAATATGTTTATTATAGTTTAAATGTAATTGATAATCAATGAAAAACTTGACCTTAACGCTTTGATTTGTTAAAGTTTATTATAGTTATCAGTTAGAGGAGGTAGTATATGCAATTAGGATTTATAGGCTGCGGCAATATGGCCGAAGCTTTATTAAACGGAATTCTAAAGAAACAGCTTGTGTCTGCAAACGCCATTATAGGGTCTGAGCCAAGAAAAACCAGGCTTCAGGAGATAAAGGATACCTATGGAATTCAAGTGACGTTAGATAACAGAGAAGTGGCGAAACAGTCAAATATACTGATTTTGTCAGTGAAGCCCCAGTATTATGCAGAGGTCATTCATCAAATCAAAGATGTGGTAAAGGAAGAGACAATCGTAGTAACCATAGCGCCGGGAAAGACCCTTGAGTGGTTAAAACAGCAGTTTGGAAAACCTGTGAAGCTGGTGCGTTGTATGCCGAACACTCCGGCTCTGGTAGGCGAAGGAATCACAGCGGTCTGCAGCAATGCATGCGTTACCCGGGAGGAACTGGATAAAATATGCTGCATTCTTTCCGGCTGCGGTAAAGTAGAAGTGCTGGGTGAGCAGCTGATGGATGTAGTAGTTGCGGTGAGCAGCAGTTCGCCGGCGTATGTATTTATGTTTATTGAGGCAATGGCGGATGCGGCAGTTGCAGATGGAATGCCAAGAGAACAGGCATATAAATTCGCATCTCAGGCGATACTAGGAAGTGCAAAGATGGTACTGGAAACCGGCAGGCATCCGGGGGAACTGAAAGATATGGTATGTTCTCCGGGTGGAACAACAATAGAAGCAGTACGTGTACTGGAAGAAAAAGGTTTTCGCAGCTCTGTAATAGAAGCAATGAAAGCCTGCGTCAGAAAAGCGAAAGGATTGTAAAGGAGCCAGAATGAAGCGAGAATATGTATGGAAGAAATACGGCGAAAGCGGACACAAAGAGATTTTCCGGTTTAATGAAGATTATAAAGATTTTTTGACAAAAGGAAAAACGGAGAGAGAATGTATTACAAAGATCATTGCGGATGCAAAAGAGCAAGGATATCAGAATCTGGAGGATATCATAGCCGCAGGGAAGAAACTGCAGCCGGGTGATAAAGTTTATACTGAAAATATGAGTAAGACCATAGCTTTGTTTCATATAGGAAAGAAACCGATGGAATGCGGCATGAATATTCTGGGAGCTCACATCGATTCCCCCAGACTGGACCTGAAGCAGAACCCATTATATGAAGATACGGATGTGGCAATGCTGGAAACCCACTATTACGGCGGCGTAAAAAAGTATCAATGGGTGGCACTTCCGCTGGCATTGCACGGAGTGGTAGTCAAAAAGGACGGAAGCGTAGTACAGATATCCATAGGCGAGGAGCCAAATGATCCTGTTTTGGGTGTATCCGATCTGCTGATACATCTGGCGGGAACGCAGATGGAAAAGAAAGGGATCAAAGTGATCGAGGGGGAAGATCTGAATATACTGGTCGGCAGTATTCCCATGGAAGGAGAAGAAAAGGAACCTGTAAAGAAACAGATCCTCGCCCTGCTGAAAGAAAAGTATGGGATTGAAGAAGCTGATTTTATGTCGGCAGAGCTGGAAGCAGTACCGGCGGGAGCAGCAAGAGACTACGGTCTTGACTGCAGCATGGTGATGTCCTATGGGCACGATGACAGGGTCTGTGCTTATACATCCTACCGAGCCATGTTCGAACTGGAAGAGGTGGATAAAACCTGCGTATGTATTTTGGTAGATAAAGAAGAAATCGGCAGCATGGGAGCAACCGGAATGCAGTCCCGCTTCTTTGAAAATGCGATTGCAGAAGTGATGAACTGTAGCGGAGAATACAGCGAACTGGCACTTCGGAGGGCTCTGCGCAATTCCAAAATGCTGTCCTCAGATGTAAGTGCTGCCTTTGACCCCAATTATCCAAGCGTTATGGAAAAGAACAACAGTGCATATTTAGGAAAGGGGCTGACGCTGAATAAATATACGGGTGCCAGAGGAAAATCAGGGTCAAATGATGCCAATGCAGAATTCATAGCCAAAATTCGGAATGTACTGGACACAAATGAGATTCTTTATCAAACGGCGGAACTTGGAAAGGTCGATCAGGGCGGCGGCGGAACCATTGCCTATATTCTGGCCAATTATGGGATGGAAGTAATTGACAGCGGTGTTGCGGTACTGAATATGCATGCCCCCTGGGAGATCGTAAGTAAAGCGGATGTCTATGAAGCTTATCTGGGCTATCAGGCGTTTTTAAAAAATATGTAATTTTTAGAAAAAACCCCTTGCATTTGCAGGGGTTTTGCTATATAATACTTCATGTTGTGACCTTGATAGCGTAGAAACGAGAGGTTGCTGTAGCAAAGCTACAGGTTTTCCGTGGAGCGAATGTCAAGTTATGAAACTGGCGACAAGTCACTGTACAATTAAGAAGCTGTCCGGTAATTACCGGAGACGACGTGTGGTAATCAATGATACACACGGGAGAGTGTACAGTCACCGCTTGTCGTACTGCTATTAAGTGCGAAAAGGAGGCGACTTTTTTTATGGCAAGTCAAGTAATGAGAATCACATTGAAGGCGTATGATCATCAGCTAATCGATGCATCTGCTAAGAAAATCATCGAAACGGTAAAGAAGAACGGATCTCAGGTGAGCGGACCTGTACCCCTTCCTACTAAGAAAGAGATAGTTACCATTTTGAGAGCTGTACACAAGTACAAAGATTCCAGAGAGCAGTTCGAGCAGAGAACGCATAAGAGACTGATCGATATCATCACACCAACTCCAAAGACGGTTGATGCATTGTCCAGACTGGAAATGCCGGCTGGTGTTTACATCGACATCAAAATGAAGTAAAACCGGAGTAATGAATGTATCGAACTAGCTTATTTAAGTAAATCCTATTGAAGTTGATATAGAAGTAACGAAAAGTTCCACTTATATTGGCTGTTTAACTAGGATGATTTGGAAGGAATATAAAATTTCCGAAAGCCAAATCCGCTGTAGAAAAACAGGAGGGAAAACAATGAAGAAAGCAATTTTAGCAACAAAAGTCGGAATGACTCAAGTCTTCAGTGATGAAGGAGTATTGATTCCGGTAACAGTGCTTCAGGCCGGTCCTTGTGTAGTTACACAGGTAAAAACAGTTGATAACGACGGTTACGGAGCAGTACAGGTGGGTTTTGTTGACAAGAGAGAGAAACTGGTAAACAAACCCATGAAAGGGCAATTTAGCAAAGCCGGTGTTTCTTATAAAAGATATGTAAGAGAATTAAAGCTGGAAAATGCAGAAGAATATGCGGTAGCCCAGGAAATTAAAGCTGATATTTTTGCGGCCGGAGATAAAGTGGATGCGACTGCAACATCAAAAGGTAAAGGATTTCAGGGTGCTATTAAGAGACATGGTCAGTCCAGAGGTCCTATGACTCATGGTTCCAAATTTCATCGGCATGCAGGTTCCAATGGTTCTGCATCAGATCCAAGTAAAGTATTCAAAGGCAAAAAGATGCCCGGACAGATGGGGAATAAGAAAGTCACAATCCAGAACCTTGAAATTGTAAGAGTAGATGCTGAAAACAATCTTCTCTTAGTGAAAGGTGCGGTGCCGGGTCCTAAGAAATCTTTGGTGAAGATTAAAGAAACCGTGAAATCCGGTAAATAGGAATAATGAAAGGAGGAACATACAGATGGCAAACGTATCTGTTTACAATATGGAAGGCAAAGAAGTTGGCACAATGGAACTTAGCGATGCTGTGTTTGGTGTGAAAGTCAATAAGCATCTTGTACACATGGCAGTTGTGAACCAACTTGCGAATAAGCGTCAGGGAACGCAGAAGGCAAAGACCCGCGCAGAAGTTTCCGGAGGAGGAAGAAAACCCTGGAGACAAAAAGGTACCGGTCATGCAAGACAGGGCTCCACAAGATCCCCGCAATGGACAGGCGGCGGTGTGGTATTTGCACCCACACCAAGAGACTACTCTTCCAAAATGAATAGGAAAGAGAAAAGAGCTGCACTTAAGTCTGTGTTAACTTCAAGAGTTCAGGAGAATAAACTGATTGTTCTGGATGAATTGAAGTTAGATGAGATCAAGACGAAAGCAATGAAAAATGTGCTGGATAACCTGAAAGTTTCCAAAGCGTTAATCGTAACGGATGAAAACGACAAAAATGTAATGTTATCAGCAAGAAATATCCCGAATTTGCAGACAACTGCAACCAATACGATCAATGTATATGATGTTTTAAAATATAATACGGTGGTGTTAACAAAAGCTGCTGTAGCAACAATTGAGGAGGTGTACGCATAATGGCTGCTATCCAATATTATGATGTAATCCTTAAACCGGTCGTTACCGAGAAAAGTATGAACGCAATGAGTGAGAAGAAGTATACTTTCCTGGTTCATACGTCAGCAACAAAATCTCAGATCAAAGAGGCAGTTGAAAAGATGTTCGAAGGAACAAAAGTTAAGAGTGTCAATACCATGAACAGGGATGGAAAGAAAAAGAGACGTGGTACGACTGTCGGAAGAACGGCAAAGACCAAGAAGGCAATTGTTACTTTGACAGAAGAAAGCGGAGATATTGAAATCTTCCAGGGTCTCTAGATTGCATACGAAGTATATCAGATGTCCAAAAACATGGGCATAAAACATGAGGCACCCTACGGGTATATCGGATGTCCAAAAATCATGGACATAAAATATGAAAGGAGTGACAAGAATGGGAATTAAGACATATAACCCATATACACCTTCCAGAAGGCAGATGAGCGGTTCTGATTTCGCTGAAATTACAAAGAGTAAGCCGGAGAAAAACTTATTAGTGTCTCTTCAGAAAAACTCAGGTCGTAATAATCAGGGTAAAATCACTGTAAGACACCGCGGAGGCGGTTCCAGAAGGAAGTATAGAATCATTGATTTTAAAAGAAAGAAAGATGGTGTTCCTGCAACCGTAAAGGCGATTGAATACGATCCAAACAGAACAGCTAATATTGCATTGATCAGTTATGCGGACGGTGAGAAAGCATACATTCTGGCTCCGGAAGGATTGAAGACCGGTATGAAGGTTATGAATGGAGCAGAGGCTGAGATCAGAGTCGGCAATTGTCTTCCGTTATCGGATATTCCGGTCGGTACTATGGTGCATAACGTGGAACTATATCCTGGAAAAGGCGGACAGATGGTCCGTTCAGCAGGGAATGGTGCACAGTTGATGGCTAAGGAAGGAAAGTATGCCACACTTCGTCTTCCTTCCGGTGAAATGAGAATGGTTCCGATTATCTGCCGGGCAACAATTGGTGTGGTAGGTAATGGCGATCACAATCTGATCAACATCGGTAAAGCAGGAAGAAAGCGACATATGGGTATCAGACCTACCGTTCGTGGTTCCGTAATGAATCCTAACGATCATCCACATGGTGGTGGTGAAGGTAAGACCGGTATCGGTCGTCCGGGTCCAAGTACACCTTGGGGCAAACCGGCACTTGGGCTTAAGACCAGAAAGAAAAATAAGAAGTCTAACAAGTTCATTGTAAGAAGAAGAGACGGAAAAGCGGTTTAATTATTAAAAATCAAATTTATAAGGAGGTTAGAACCTATGGCTCGCTCACTTAAAAAAGGACCATTCGCTGATAAAAGCTTGTTGAAAAAAGTAGACGCTATGAATGAGGCAGGCAGCAAACAGGTAATCAAGACCTGGTCTCGCCGTTCTACTATCTTTCCGCAGATGGTTGGACATACAATAGCAGTCCATGATGGAAGGAAGCATGTGCCTGTATATGTTACGGAAGATATGGTTGGACACAAACTTGGAGAGTTTGTCGCTACCAGGACTTACAGAGGACATGGAAAAGACGAAAAGAGATCCGGCGTACGCTAAAAGCCGGATAAAGAAATTGATAAAAGGAGGTATCATTCATGGCAAAAGGACATAGATCCCAAATCAAGAGAAAAAGAAATGCTCAGAAAGATACAAGACCGTCAGCAAAACTGTCTTACGCAAGAGTATCTGTTCAGAAAGCATGTTTTGTTTTAGACGCCATTAGAGGTAAAGATGCACAGACAGCACTTGCTATTGTAACTTACAATCCAAGATATGCTTCTGAGTTAATAACAAAAATATTGAAATCAGCAATTGCAAATGCTGAAAACAACAACGGTATGGACGTTGCCAACCTTTATGTTGAAGAATGCTATGCGAATAAAGGACCGACAATGAAAAGAATCAGACCAAGAGCGCAGGGCAGGGCTTATAGAATTGAAAAAAGAATGAGCCACATTACCATAGTGCTGAATGAAAGATAGGAGGTAAAGCATGGGACAGAAAGTTAATCCACACGGTCTTAGAGTTGGTATTATAAAAGACTGGAATTCTAAATGGTATGCTGAAGCTGATTTTGCTGATTACTTGATTGAAGATCATGAGATTCGCACATACCTTAAAAAGAGGTTGTATAATGCGGGAATTTCCAGTATTGAAATCGAAAGAGCCTCAGACAGAGTAAAAGTAATCATCTACACTGCAAAGCCAGGTGTTGTTATCGGTAAAGGCGGTTCTGAGATCGAAAAAGTAAAAGCTGAAGTTCAGAAGATTACGGATAAGAAATTGATTGTAGATATCAAAGAAGTAAAAAGACCGGATAAAGATGCGCAGTTGGTAGCTGAGAATATTGCAACACAATTGGAAAACCGTATTTCTTTCAGACGTGCCATGAAATCAACCATGGGTCGTTCTATGAAAGCGGGAGCAAAGGGCATCAAGACAGCAGTTTCCGGACGCGTTGGCGGAGCTGATATGGCTCGTACGGAATTCTACAGCGAAGGAACAATTCCGCTGCAGACCTTAAGAGCAGATATTGAGTATGGATTTGCCGAAGCAAACACCACTTTTGGAAAAATAGGTGTAAAAGTATGGATTTACAAAGGCGAAGTACTTCCAACGAAGGGATCAAAGGAAGGGAGCGATAAATAATGTTAATGCCAAAAAGAGTAAAACGTCGTAAACAGTTCCGTGGTTCTATGGCCGGCAAAGCCACCAGAGGCAATAAAGTCGTATATGGAGAGTATGGTCTTGTAGCAATGGAACCATGTTGGATTAAATCAAATCAAATCGAAGCAGCCCGTGTTGCCATCACCCGTTACATGAAACGTGGCGGTAAAGTATGGATTAAGATTTTTCCGGATAAACCGGTAACATCGAAACCGGCAGAAACACGTATGGGTTCCGGTAAAGGAACTTTGGAATACTGGGTAGCAGTTGTGAAACCAGGACGAGTGATGTTTGAGCTTGCAGGAGTACCTGAAGAAGTTGCTCATGAAGCAATGCGTCTTGCTATGCACAAGTTACCATGCAAATGTAAAATAGTTTCTCGTGCAGACTTAGAAGGCGGTGATAACAGTGAAAATTAATAAGTATGTAGAAGATTTAAGAACGAAATCAGCTGCAGAATTAAATGAAGAATTAGTAGCTGCTAAAAAAGAACTTTTTAATCTGAGGTTCCAAAACGCAACAAACCAGTTAGATAACACAAGCCGAATCAAAGAAGTTCGCAGGAACATTGCCAGGATCCAGACTGTTATCTCTGAGAAAGCGTAACGTGAGGCACCCTGATAAGGGTATATCAGATGTCCAAAAAGCATGGAAATAAATAATGAAGCACCCTAGCGGGTATATCAATGTCCAAAAAGCATGGACATAAATCAAGAGAGGAGCAGATAGGCGTGGAGAGAAATCTTAGAAAAATCCGTACCGGTAAGGTTGTCAGCGATAAAATGGATAAGACGATCGTGGTTGCTGTTGAAGACCGTGTGAAACATCCTCTTTACAAAAAAATCGTAAAGAGAACATATAAACTAAAAGCGCATGACGAAAATAACGAGTGTAACACAGGTGACACCGTAAAAGTTATGGAAACAAGACCAATATCCAAAGATAAAAGATGGAGACTTGTGGAAATTATCGAAAGAGTAAAATAGTATAGGAGGTATATCAGCATGATACAGCAAGAGAGTAGACTGAAAGTAGCTGACAACACTGGTGCAAAAGAAATATTATGTATCAGAGTTATGGGTGGATCTACCAGAAGATATGCAAATATTGGTGATACCATTGTTGCTACGGTTAAAGATGCAACGCCAGGCGGTGTTGTAAAAAAAGGTGATGTTGTAAAAGCTGTAGTGGTACGTACAGTAAAAGGCGCTCGTCGCAAGGACGGTTCTTATATTCGATTCGATGAAAACGCGGCTGTTATTCTTAAAGATGACAATACTCCAAAGGGAACCCGTATCTTTGGGCCAGTAGCCAGAGAGCTTCGTGAAAGACAATTTATGAAAATTGTTTCGCTTGCTCCGGAAGTATTATAAGGAGGTGCCAAAATGTCAGCTATGAAAATTAAAACAGGTGATACCGTTAAGGTGATTGCCGGAAAAGATAAAGATAAAGAGGGTAAGGTAATCGCTGTGGATAAGAAAAACAGCAGAGTCCTTGTAGAAGGAGTAAATATGATTACCAAACATGCAAAACCATCTGCATCAAATCAGCAGGGTGGGATTGTCAATAAAGAAGCTTATATTGCTGTTTCAAACGTAATGTATCTTTATAAAGGCAAACCAACCAGAGTCGGTTTTAAGATGGATGGAGATAAGAAAGTGCGTTTTGCTAAGAAAACAGGCGATATCATCGACTGATTGAGAGAGGAGGTTCTACAAGTTGGAAAGACTGAAAGAAGTATATCAAAATGAAATCATAGATGCTATGATGAAAAAGTTTGAATATAAAAATGTAATGGAAGTGCCAAAACTCAATAAAGTTGTAATCAATATGGGTGTTGGCGAAGCAAAAGAAAATGCCAAAGTTTTAGAATCGGCAATAAAAGATATGGAAATTATAGCAGGTCAGAAAGCGGTTACCACCAAAGCAAAAAATTCAATAGCAAATTTCAAGCTCAGAGAAGGCATGGCAATTGGATGTAAAGTAACATTGCGCGGCAAGAAAATGTATGAATTTGTTGACCGCCTGATTAATCTGGCATTGCCCCGGGTACGTGACTTTAGAGGTGTAAATCCTAACGCATTTGACGGAAGAGGCAATTATGCTCTTGGTATTAAGGAACAGTTGATTTTTCCTGAAATTGAATACGATAAAGTAGACAAAGTCAGAGGCATGGACGTAATTTTTGTTACGACTGCCAAAACGGATGAAGAAGCTCGTGAATTATTGACTCAGTTCAATATGCCGTTTACCAAATAGTTAGGAGGGAAAATTCGTGGCAAAAACAGCAATGAAAATAAAACAGCAGCGCAAGCAGAAATTCTCTACAAGAGAATATAGCCGCTGCAGAATCTGTGGACGTCCGCATGCATATTTAAGGAAATACGGAGTTTGCAGAATCTGCTTTCGTGAGTTAGCATATAAGGGTGAAATCCCGGGCGTAAGAAAAGCAAGCTGGTGACCTCTTTATAGTAGAGGGATTCATTAAATTAAAAGGAGGCAACTTAAATGACTATGAGCGATCCAATTGCAGATATGCTTACAAGAATTCGTAATGCCAATACTGCAAAACATGATACAGTTGACATACCTGCTTCTAAGATGAAAATTGCTATAGCGAACATTCTTTTGGAGGAAGGTTATATCAAAAAATACAATCTTGTTGAAGATGGTAATTTTAAGACAATCCGTATAGAGTTGAAATACGGAGCAAATAAAAATGAAAAGATCATCAGTGGTCTTAAGAGGATTTCGAAACCAGGTTTACGCGTATACGCAAATAGGGAAGAACTTCCCAAAGTACTTGGTGGTTTGGGTGTAGCGATTATTTCAACAAACCAGGGTGTTGTCACAGACAAAGAAGCCAGAAAGCTTGCAGTAGGCGGCGAAGTACTGGCGTTTGTATGGTAGACACCCCACACTTGAAAGCGTAAAATCACAGAGTTAGGGAGGAAAAACTTGTTTTTTCGACCTGGTCGAGTGAACATACAATTTAAAGTTACTGAAAACAGAGAGGGTGATATTATCCTTTCCGAAAATCTAAGTAAGGAGGACATTTACAATGTCACGTATTGGAAGAATGCCGGTGGCCGTTCCAACCGGCGTAACCGTAGATCTTGCGGCTGGCAATAAAGTCACGGTAAAAGGTAGCAAAGGTACTCTGGAAAGAGTCTTGCCGGCAGAGATGGAAATTAAGATGGAAGATGGTCAGGTAGTAGTTACAAGACCAAGTGATTTGAAGAAAATGAAAGCATTGCACGGTTTAACCAGAACCCTGATCCACAATATGGTGGTAGGCGTAAGCGAAGGTTATACAAAAACTCTGGAAGTAAACGGTGTAGGTTACAAAGTAGCAAAACAGGGAAAGAAATTGGTATTATCTCTTGGATATTCCCATCCGGTGGAGATGATCGATCCGGAAGGTCTGGAATCTTCAGTAGATGGTAACAAGATTATAGTAAAAGGTATTGATAAAGAAAAAGTTGGCCAATACGCAGCAGAAATCAGAGAAAAGAGAAAACCGGAACCTTATAAGGGCAAAGGTATTAAATATGCTGATGAAGTGATCAGACGTAAAGTTGGTAAGACTGGTAAGAAATAATTAAGGAGAGTGTGAAAATGGTTAGAAAAGAATCCAGATCAAAAGTTCGTGTAAATAAACACAGAAAACTGCGTAACCGTTTTAGCGGAACTGCGCTAAGACCGCGACTGGCTGTGTTTAGAAGTAATAATCATATGTATGCTCAAATTATTGACGATACCGTTGGAAATACTCTTGTTTCTGCAAGTACACTTCAAAAGGATGTAAAAGCAGAACTGGAAAAGACCGATAACGTTGATGCAGCAACATATTTAGGAAATGTAATTGCAAAAAAAGCTTTAGACAAAGGTATTACCACTGTTGTCTTTGATAGAGGCGGCTTCATATATCATGGTAAAGTTAAAGCATTAGCAGAGGCAGCTAGAGAAGCTGGTCTTAAATTCTAGACAAGGAGGAAGAACGCATGAAACAAACAATTATTGATGCTAGTCAATTAGAATTGAATGAAAAAGTAGTATCAATCAAACGTGTAACAAAGGTTGTGAAAGGTGGTCGTAACTTCCGCTTTACAGCTTTGGTAGTTGTTGGTGACGGACATGGATATGTTGGTGCCGGTCTTGGGAAAGCAACGGAAATCCCGGAAGCGATCCGTAAAGGCAAAGAAGATGCTGCAAAGAAGCTGATTCATGTGGCGTTGGATGATAATTCCAGTATTCCGCATGATTTCCAGGGCAAATTCGGCGGTGCCTCTGTTTTATTAAAGAGAGCTCCCCAGGGTACCGGTGTAATTGCCGGAGGACCTGCCCGTAATGTGCTGGAACTTGCCGGAGTTAAGAATATCCGTACAAAATCATTAGGATCTAATAATAAGCAGAATGTAGTACTTGCTACCATCGAAGGCTTGAGACAGATCAAGTCTCCGGAAGAAGTGGCAAGACTTCGTGGAAAATCTGTTGAAGAGATTCTGGCTTAAAGGAGGACTCGAAAAATGGCAGATAAATTAAAAGTTACGTTAGTAAAATCTACAATCGGTGCAATTCCAAAACACCGTGCAACCGTAGAAGCATTGGGACTTAGGAAACTGAATAAAACAGTAGAATTACCAAATAATGCTGCTACAAAAGGTATGGTAAAACAGGTACAGCATTTAGTGAAAGTGGAAGAAATTTAACTAAAATTTATTATAAGGAGGTGTCGAAATGGATTTATCGAATTTACAGCCAGCCGCAGGTGCGAAACAGAATGATAATTTCAGAAGAGGACGTGGGCATGGTTCAGGAAACGGTAAAACAGCCGGCAAGGGTCATAAAGGACAGAAAGCCCGTTCAGGTGCACCGAGAATCGGCTTTGAAGGTGGTCAAATGCCTTTATACAGACGTATTCCAAAGAGGGGCTTCACGAACAGAAACTCGCTTGATATTGAAGCGATTAACGTAGGAACTCTTGAAAAATTTGATAATGATGCAGTTGTTACAATTGAAGCGTTATTGGAAGCAGGCATTATTAAAAATCCAAAAGATGGCGTCAAGATACTTGGTAATGGTGATCTTACAAAGAAACTTACCGTACAGGTAAATGCTTTTAGTGAGGGTGCTAAGGCCAAAATCGAAGCGCAGGGCGGAAAAGCAGAGGTGATCTAATGTTTGAGATGCTACGAAATGCATTTAGGATCAAAGATATCAGAAAGAAAATATTATTTACATTTGCGATGCTGGTAATTGTCAGACTTGGGTCTCAGTTGCCGATACCTGGTGTAAACACACAATATTTTACTGAATTGTTTGCAGCACAGACCGGAGATGCTTTCAATTTCTTTGATGCTTTTACAGGTGGTTCTTTTGAAAAAATGTCAATTTTTGCATTAAATATTTCTCCGTATATTACTTCCTCCATCATTATGCAGCTTCTGACCATTGCGATTCCGAAGCTGGAAGAGATGCAGAAAGAGGGAGAGGACGGACGCAAAAAAATTGCAACAATCACACGTTTTGTAACAGTGGGGTTGGCTTTATTAGAAAGTATTTTTATGACAATCGGGTTTGGCAATGATGGATTGATTACGAACATGACAATCTTTAATGTAGTAACAGTGGTAGCAACTCTGACAGCAGGCTCCGCTTTTCTTATGTGGATCGGAGAGCGTATTACGGAAAACGGTGTCGGAAATGGTATTTCCATCGTCTTGATGATTAATATCTTATCAGGAATCCCGTCTGATATAACAAGTTTATTTGAAATGTTTGTAAAAGGAAAGACCGTTGCAAAAGGCACTCTGGCCGGGCTTATTATTTTAGCTGTCATTGTTGTGACCGTAGTACTTGTTATCTTGCTGAATGATGCAGAGAGAAGGATTCCGGTGCAGTATGCCAAGAAAATGCAGGGAAGAAAGATGGTAGGCGGCCAGTCAACACATATACCGTTAAAAGTAAACACGGCTGGTGTTATACCTGTTATCTTTGCCTCGTCTCTGATGTCCATGCCCAGTATAATTGCAGCATTTATGGGTAAGTCAAACGGAACAGGAATCGGCTCACAAATTATGAAAGCAATGAGCCAGAACAACTGGTTTAATTTCAAAGAACCTGTTTATACACTTGGCTTCTTACTGTATATGCTGATGATTGTCTTTTTTGCATATTTCTATACTTCTATTACGTTTAATCCAATAGAGGTAGCGGATAATATGAAAAAACAAGGCGGATTTATCCCGGGTATCAGACCGGGAAAACCAACACAGGAGTATTTAAACAAGATTCTAAATTATATAATATTCTTAGGAGCGGTCGGTCTTCTTATCGTAGTTACGATACCAATTTTCTTTAATGGCGCATTTGGAGCATATGTTTCATTTGGTGGTACCTCTATCATCATTGTTGTAGGCGTTGTATTAGAGACCTTGAAGCAAATTGAATCTCTGATGCTTGTTCGTAATTATAAAGGCTTCTTAAGTGACTAAACAGTGTACTGCTTTGCCTGCCAATCTCTGCCGGACAGAGACTGGTCGGCAGATCGGTACACTAAAATACTATATAGGAAACTGCAGGCTTTAAAGCGAAAAACTTGGAGGTCACAAAATGAAAATCATTATGTTAGGTGCTCCTGGAGCCGGAAAGGGGACGCAGGCAAAGAAAATTGCTGAGAAATACCATATTCCTCATATTTCCACAGGCGACATTTTTAGAACAAATATTAAGAATGGTACGGAACTCGGAAAAAAAGCAAAAGCTTATATGGATCAGGGATTACTTGTACCGGATGAATTGACGATAGATCTTGTCATTGACAGAATTAGTCATGAAGATGCGAAAAACGGATATGTATTAGATGGTTTTCCCAGAACAATTTCACAGGCTGAAAGTTTGGATATGGCATTGGCAGGGGTGAATGATAAAATCAGCTATGCAATCAATGTAGAAGTTCCTGACCGGAACATAATCAACCGTATGGGTGGAAGAAGAGCCTGTATCGGCTGCGGTGCTACATATCATGTTGTGTATAACAGACCTGAAAAAGAAGGGTTTTGTGATATCTGCAGTGAAAAGCTGGTTTTAAGAGATGACGATCAGCCGGAAACGGTGAAGCAGCGTCTGAATGTGTATCATGAGCAGACGCAGCCGTTGATTGACTATTATGGCAAGGCAGGCATATTAAAAGAGGTAGATGGTACAATTGATATGGAAGAAGTATTTCAGAGAATTGTGCAATTATTAGGAGCGTAGAGTTATGTCAGTATCAATAAAATCTGCAAAAGAAATTGAACGAATGAGAGAGGCAGGAAGATTACTTGAGATTACCCATAA
>Ga0153929_1000073_pt1 | contig 45281 bp, 39 predicted proteins | sample TSNJ013MetaG_FD_104689 | JGI IMG/M metagenome (GOLD analysis project Ga0153929, IMG submission 104689) | Attine ant fungus gardens microbial communities from New Jersey, USA - TSNJ013 MetaG | ecosystem: Host-associated > Fungi > Mycelium > Unclassified | place: USA: New Jersey, Wharton State...
AGATTTATCCAACCGCGATGAAACCTTCAACTGGATTATCACGACCAGCTTTGGAAATGCAACGGCCGGCTGGGATAAGGCAGCCATCTCGGATAAGATCAACGACGTATTGGAGATTGAATCAGTAACCATCAAGGATGCGAAAGGAAATGACGTAAGCGGAAACGGAACGCTGACCACCAACGGAAACAACGTCGTCTTCGAATTGGCGAAACAGGAAGACAGCTACGCATACCTGGCAGGTCAGACCTACACCATCACGGTGGAGTCCAAGATCAAGGCAGATGTAACAGATGCCCAGCTGGCACCATTCATAGAAGACGGCGGGATACCAAACCAGGCGAAGCTGACCTTTGGTGACGGAAGTAAATTTGTTGAGTCCGAGATACCGACAGTGACACCCCCGACAGAAGCACCGGAGGAACCGGAGATTGGAAAAACCGTGGAAGGAAAGAGCCATCTTGTCCTGGCTAACCGTGGGGATTCCTTTGAGTGGATCATCACAGCCAGCTTTGGAAATACGGCGGCAGAGTGGGAAAAGGCAAGCATCGAGGATGAACTCAATGAATTGCTGGAAATCGAAGCGGTAACCGTTAAAGATGCAAATGAGACAGATGTAAGCAGTAAAGGGACTTTGACAACGGATGCAAATAAAGTGGTCTTTGCATTGGATAAGGAAGAGGGCAGCTATGCATACCTGTCAGGCCAAACCTATACCATCACCATCACCTCGAAGATCCGTTCAGATGCAACAGTGGAGCAGCTGTTGCCATATATCCGGGCCACAGGAATACCAAACCAGGCGAAGCTAACCTTTGGTGACGGCAGTGAATTCGTTGAATCCGGGATACCGACGGTAACGCCTCCGATAGAAACACCGGAGGAACCGGAGATTGGAAAAACAATAGAAGGAAAGAGTCATCTTGTTCTAGCCAACCGTGGGGATTCCTTTGACTGGATTATAACGGCCAGCTTTGGAAATACGACGGCAGGTTGGGAAAAAGCAAGCATTGTGGATGAACTCAATGAATTGTTGGAAATAGAAACAGTAACCATTCAAGATGCGAATGGGACAGATGTAAGCAGTAAAGGGACTTTGACAACAAATGATAATAAAGTAGTCTTTGACTTGGACAAGGAAGACGGCAGTTATGCATATTTGGCAGGCCAGACATTTACCATTACCATAACATCGAAGCTCCGTGAAGATGCAACAGAGGAGCAGCTGTTGCCTTATATCATAACCGCAGGAATACCAAACCAGGCAGTATTGATGTTTGGAGATGGAAATCAGACGATAGAATCCGAGGTGCCAAAGGTAACACTGCCATCAGAGGAACCGGGAATCGGAAAAACAGTGAATGGAAAGAGCCATGAAGATTTAGTCAACCGCGATGAAATTTTTAACTGGATTATTACAACGGACTTTGGAATCGGAACGGCTGACTGGGATAAAGCAACCATCTCGGATAAGATTAACGATGTATTGGACATTTTATCAGTAACCATCAAAGATGCCCAGGGAAATAACGTAAGCGGAAACGGAACGTTGACTACCAATGGAAACAACATCGTATTTGAACTGGCGAAACAGAATGGCAGCTATGCATACCTGGCAGGTCAGACCTACACTATCACGGTGGAATCCAGGGTTAAAGCAGAGGTCACGGACACCCAACTGGCACCATATATAGAAGCCGGGGGAATACCAAACCAGGCGAAGTTAACCTTTGGTGACGGAAGCAAATTTGTTGAATCCGAGATACCGACGGTTACGCCGCCAATAGTAACACCCGAGGAACCTGAGATTGGAAAAACAGTAAATGGTAAGAGCCATGAAGAATTAGCCAACCGCGATGAAACCTTCAACTGGATTATCACGACCAGTTTTGGAAACACAACGGTTGACTGGGATAAAGCAACCATCTCGGATAAGATTAACGATGTATTGGCCATTTTATCAGTAACCGTTAAAGATGCCCAAGGAAATGACGTAAGCGGAAACGGAACGTTGAGCACCAATGGGAACAACCTCTTCTTTGAACTGGCGAAGCAGGATGGCAGCTATGCATACCTGACAGGTCAGACTTATACCATTACAGTGCAATCCAGGATTAAAGCAGACGTTACTAACATCGAACTGGGGACATTTATAAGAAATGGAGGAATTCCTAACCAGGCAACTCTGACATTCGGTGCCGGGGGAGAACTAAACGCATTGGATTCCGAGATTCCGACGGTAATGACGCCATTGGTAAGCCCGGGCATTGAAAAGACCATCGAAGGAGAAGGCGATCTGGAATTGTCCAACCGGGATGACAGCTTCGAGTGGATCATAACGACCGACTTTGGAAATAACACTTACAGCTGGAGCGTGGCGGAGATCAACGACCAGGTCAACGAGCTGCTGGAGATTCTGGAGATAACCATCGTGGATGAGGAAGGAAACGACGTAAGCGGAAACGGAACCCTGAGCACGACGAACAACAAGTTAGTATTCACGTTATCAAAGCAGGATGGCAGCTATGGTTACCTGTCCGGCCATATCTACACGATATACCTCACTACCCGGATTAAAGATGACATTACGGACGAAGAATTGATGCCTTATATCAAGGCGGGGGGAATCCCCAACCAGGCAACTCTGGTATTCGGTGACGGGGAATCGATGCTGTATACGGAGAGCTCAGATATTCCAACCGTAACTGTGCCGCTGGAAGATCCGACTATCAAAAAGACGGTAAATGGAAAAAAACATTTAGATTTAAGCAGCCTTAACAACAGCTTTGACTGGATCATAACGGTGAGCTTTGGAAACGCCACTTCCAGTTGGAATGAAGCAGTCATCAGTGACCAAATCAACAGCCTGCTGGAAATCCAGAAGGTAGTAATCGAGGATGAGGATGGAAATGATGTAAGTGAAAACGGAACACTGAGTACTAAGGGCAACAAAGTGAAGTTTGTCCTGACTGCCGAAGATGGCGGCTACGGCTATCTGTCCGGTCATACCTATACAATGACGATAACCACAAAAATCAAGAGCAGTGCGACGGAAGCGGAACTCGCCCCATACAGAAAGAATGGAGGAATCCCGAACCGGGCTAAATTGGTCTATGGAAGCAATGGAGATACTGTGAAATCAGGGAAGCCTACGGTAACCCCGCCAGATAAGGATACACCGGTTGCAATTCCGAAGACACCAGGTTCAAACCCAACGCAAACACCGCAATCCGCAGCCAAAACCGGAGATAATACGAACATCTTGATCTATTTCCTTGGATTGGCTTCCATATTCATTGTCTTTGCATTGATTATGTATAGAAGGAAGAAAAAAGCCTGCAGATAGGCTGCATACCCGTCAGTCCGGTATATGCACCCATAATAGAAAAACAGAGTTGACAAATCTTTCTGTGGTGTTATAATCAAAAAGAAGAAAGCGAATACGTAGAAGAGAAGAGTAGAATGTGGAATAAACCAGAGAGGGATGCGTTAGCTGGAAGTATCCTGTTAGGAATCATTTGAAAACCAACTCTGAGTGACCCCAATCCGGTCCGGTGATACCGTTATCATCAAGTGAAGTGGTTTTTTATTAAAAAACTATAAGGGTGGAACCGCGGGAAATGTAAACTCGTCCCTTTCTGTACTTTGGTGCAGGGAGGGATTTTTTGCGTAGCTTTTCCCTTATACGGCAACAGAATATATGTTACAGTTCAGCCATGAGCTCGATTTTGCTTGGCTGAACTGTAACATATAAATTAAAAAAAGGAGTAGAATTATGATCATTACATTAAAAGATGGTTCAAAAAAAGAATATTCATCAGTAAAATCAGTTTATGATATTGCCCTGGATATCAGTGAAGGTTTGGCACGTATGGCCTGTGCGGCAGAGATAAACGGGGAAGTCGCAGATTTACGAACGGTAGTAGACCGGGATTGTGAATTAAGTATATTGACAGCCAATGATGCAAATGGCCTGGCGGCACTTCGTCATACAACATCCCATGTGCTGGCAGAAGCAGTAAAAAGACTCTATCCGGAAGCAAAACTGGCAATTGGTCCATCCATAGATACCGGTTACTATTATGATTTTGATCATGAGCCATTTTCCAGGGAAGATTTGGATGCCATTGAAAAAGAAATGAAGAGAATTATGAAAGAGGGCGCAAGATTAGAAAAATTTACACTTCCCAGAGAAGAAGCAATCAAATTTATGGAAGAAAAGGGCGAGTCTTATAAAGTAGAGCTGATTCAGGATCTGCCGGAAGATTCGGTGATTTCTTTCTATCGTCAGGGTGAATTCACAGACCTGTGCGCCGGTCCTCATTTAATGAGTACCAGGAGTATTAAAGCATTCAAATTAATTTCCTCCTCAGGTGCATATTGGAGAGGCAGTGAAAAGAATAAGATGCTGGCTCGTATATACGGTACTGCATTTCAAAAAAAAGAAGAGCTGAATGCATACCTGCAGCATCTGGAAGAAATTAAGAAAAGAGATCACAATAAATTAGGGCGCGAAATGGAACTATTTACCACGGTGGATGTAATAGGACAGGGACTTCCATTGCTTATGCCAAAAGGGGCAGCGATTATACAGACAATGCAAAGATGGATTGAGGATGAAGAAGAGCGCCGCGGATATATGAGAACGAAAACCCCGTTAATGGCAAAGAAAGATTTGTATGTTATTTCCGATCATTGGGGACATTATAAAGACGGAATGTTCGTGTTAGGTGATGAAGATAAGGATGATGAAGTGTTCGCACTTCGCCCCATGACTTGTCCTTTCCAATATTTTGTATACAAACAGAGTCAGAAAAGCTATCGCGATTTGCCCTGCAGATATGGTGAAACATCTACGATGTTCAGAAATGAAGAGTCAGGAGAAATGCACGGACTTACCAGAGTCAGACAGTTTACGATTTCGGAAGGACATTTGGTCGTAACGCCGGAGCAGATTGAGGAAGAATTCAAAGGCTGTGTGGATCTGGCAAAATACTGCCTGACTACCCTGGGACTTCAGGAGGATGTGACCTACCGTCTTTCCCTGTGGGATCCCAAAAACCAGGAAAAATATCTGGGAACGGAGGAGACCTGGAATGAAGTACAGAGTATGATGCGTGAAATTTTGAATCATATTGGTATTGCGTACACGGAAGAAGAGGGAGAAGCGGCATTTTACGGACCAAAACTGGATATTCAGGCGAAAAATGTATACGGTAAAGAAGATACCATGATTACGATCCAACTGGACATGTTTTTAGCAGAGCGTTTCGACATGACTTATGTGGATAGAAACGGAGAAAAAAAGCGTCCTTATATTATTCATCGTACCTCGTTGGGATGTTATGAAAGGACATTGGCATGGCTGATTGAAAAATATGCCGGAATGTTCCCGACCTGGCTTTGCCCGGAACAGGTACGCGTGCTGCCGATTTCCGAAAAATATGCAGGATATGCAAATGAGGTAATACAGCAGTTAAGGGCTCATGGAATCAAATGCACGGTAGATGAACGGGCTGAAAAAATTGGATATAAAATTCGTGAAACAAGACTGGATAAAGTGCCTTATATGCTGGTGGTCGGCGCCAGGGAAGAAGAGGAAAAGCTGGTTTCCGTACGCAGTCGGTTTAAAGGTGATGAGGGGCAGATGAAACCGGATGCATTTATTCAGGATATCTGTGAGGAAATTAAAAATAAAGAAATAAAAAAAATTATAGTAGAAGAATAATTTTATGATAATGGCAGATACTATTCCTATTTAGAAAAGGAGGTAGTGTTATGCCATTATTAGTTTGTTCTGCACAGAGTTGTGTATATAATGACGGTATGTATTGCAGCAAAGGAGATATTTTAGTAGGTGGTGAAGATGCTGATGCGCCACAGGATACGAGTTGTGCCAGTTTTCATGAACGAAGCGGGGAAAGCGCAAAGAATTCTATGGGAACACCAACGCAGTCGATTTATGTTGATTGTGAAGCAAATGAATGTAAATATAATAAAGAATTAAAATGCGATGCGGATAAAATTGAGATCGTGGGAGCGGCGGCCTCTCAAAGCGAGCAAACGGAATGCGGTACCTTTGATAAAGAAGAATAGAAAGCAAAATTAGTTTAGCAAGACTTTTATTCCATAAGCGAAAAGCAGGGATAAAAGTCTTTTTTTAATTCATCTTTACAGAAAAGTAATCATAAGCTATAATTAAATAAACTCTTTGCACTGCATTATTCTGGCAATTGTCAGATATTCAATCAACAGTACAAACTGAGCAGGCGATGAACGTATATGCGCTCATGGAGCCGGGCCGCCTGGCGGCAGCAGATAGTGATTACAGTACGTCTGTGGGACAGTAGTATGTTTCCGCAGGCGTTTTTTAATTCATAGGAAATTGCGTCCGATGAAGTCAAAGCGGATACTCGTAACCATATGGAAAGATTATGCCGTGTCGCAGAGTTATCTCAAAAATATATTTGGAGGGTAATCATTATGGTAAAGTCAAAAGAACAAATTGCAATGAAGGTGTCTCTGGACAGTATTATTGGCAATGTGCTTCTATCTGCGTTCAAGCTGGCTGCAGGAGTATTTTCCCATTCATCAGCCATGCTTTCGGATGCGGTACATTCTCTCACGGATGTCTTAAGCACAATGATTGTTATCATTGGTGTGAAGTTAGCGAATAAGGAATCGGATAAAGACCACCCTTATGGTCATGAGCGGCTGGAATGCGTTGCAGCGATTGTTCTTGCAGCGATTCTCTTTGCAACGGGTGTTGGAATCGGATGGAGCGGCATTCGGAAAATCATGGAAGAGACCTCTGGTGAACTTGCGGTTCCCGGTATTTTGGCATTGATTGCGGCAGTTATTTCAATTATTGTAAAAGAAGCAATGTATTGGTACACTCGTGGAGCAGCAAAGAAAATTAATTCCAGTGCCCTTATGGCAGATGCCTGGCACCACCGCTCGGATGCATTGTCCTCTATCGGCAGTTTCGCCGGCATTCTTGGAGCACGTTTGGGGTTCCCGATTCTGGACCCGGTGGCATGTGTTGTGATCTGCCTGTTCATATTAAAGGCGGCGGCAGATATTTTCAGAGATGCTATCGGGAAAATGACCGACAAAGCGTGTGATGATAGAATTGTGGATGAAATACGTGCAGTTGTATTGGCACAAAATTCAGTTGTGGGAGTTGATCAAATAAAAACAAGGCTCTTTGGTGACAGAATCTATGTGGATGTGGAAATCAGCGGGAATGGAGATGCGACGTTGTTTGAATCCCATGATATGGCGCAGCAGGTACATGACGCTATTGAGACACAGTTTCCGAAGGTAAAGCATTGTATGGTACATGTAAATCCTGTCAGTGCCGGTGACCTCTAATGGCTTTACATCCCTTCAAAGGAAGAGCCAGTACCCTGGGGTACTGGCATATGAAAAGAGAAGTTCTATATAAAAAAGTCATGTTGGCTTTGTATAATTATTAATATACAGGGTAATTATGTTTTATTTGTGATAAAGTATTGAAGAAAGTGTGAAGAAAATAAAAATTTTTATCTAAAATTCAATTTTACCAATGATTGACGAATCCATTTAAATCATGTAAAATGAACAGTTGAGAGATATTTGCGGCTAATTTAAGCAAGGGTAATGACGAAAAGTGTTTCTTATGAATTAGAATATACAATATAAAGGAGAAAGCAAGATGAGCAAGAAACCAACCGTTTTAATGATACTGGATGGATATGGCCTGAACGACAAAACCCGGGGGAATGCAGTGGCGGAAGCTAAGACACCGGTTATGGATCAGCTGATGAAAGAATGCCCGTTTGTAAAAGGCAATGCAAGTGGAATGGCTGTAGGACTTCCGGAAGGGCAGATGGGTAATTCAGAAGTGGGACATTTGAATATGGGAGCAGGGCGTATCGTTTATCAGGAACTTACCAGAATCACAAAAGAGATTCAGGATGGAGATTTCTTTCGAAACGAAGCGCTGCTTCACGCCATGAAGAGTGCGAAAGAAAATGGCAGTGCGCTGCACTTATTAGGACTGCTCTCTGACGGTGGTGTGCATAGCCATAATACACATCTGTATGGTTTACTGGAACTTGCCAAAAGAGAGGGGCTTAAAAAAGTTTATGTGCATTGTTTTCTGGATGGGCGTGATACACCTCCTGCATCCGGAAAAGATTATATCGCGGCATTAAACGAGGAAATGAAAAAAACAGGTGTTGGTGAAATCGCAACGGTTATGGGACGTTACTATGCAATGGATCGTGACAACCGGTGGGATCGGGTGGAAATGGCTTACAATGCTATGGTTAATGGAGAAGGCATCAAAGCAGATTCTGCCGTAAGCGCTGTAGCGCAGTCCTATGCGGATGGTAAGAATGATGAATTTGTAGTGCCTGTTGTTATTGAAAAGGATGGCATTTTAACAGGAAAGATTCAGGATAAAGATTCCGTTATATTCTTTAATTTCAGACCGGATCGGGCAAGGGAAATCACCAGAGCTTTCTGCAGTGATGATTTCAATGGCTTTGCGAGAGAAAAAAGACTGGATCTTGTGTTTATATGCTTTACGGAATACGATGAGACCATTCCGAATAAAGAAATTGCCTTTCATAAGGTGGGAATTACCAATACGTTTGGTGAGTTTCTGGCTGCCAATGGAAAGACTCAGGCAAGAATTGCGGAAACGGAAAAATATGCCCATGTTACCTTTTTCTTTAACGGTGGTATTGAGGAGCCGAATAAAGGAGAAGACAGGATTTTGGTAAGTTCTCCCAAGGTAGCGACTTATGACCTGAAACCGGAGATGAGCGCTTATGAAGTATGTGATAAATTGACCGAAGCGATAAAATCCAATAAATATGATATGATTATTATTAATTTTGCAAATCCGGATATGGTAGGGCATACCGGCATTGAAGATGCGGCAGTGAAGGCGGTAGAAGCAGTAGATGAATGTGTGGGAAAGACAGTAGCGGCTTTGAAGGAAGCAGATGGGCAGATGTTTATCTGCGCAGATCATGGAAATGCGGAGCAGCTGGTAGATTATGAAACCGGTGTACCATTTACTGCACATACGATTAATCCCGTACCATTTATTCTGGTAAACTATGATAGTGCATATGCCTTAAAAGAAGGCGGATGTCTGGCGGACATTGCGCCTACCCTGATTGAAATGATGGGTATGATACAGCCGGCAGAAATGACAGGAAAATCCCTGTTAGTGAAGAAATCATGTTAGGGACAATTGTTAACACTCTGGCCGTCATTGCAGGGGGCACCATGGGCTTGTTCCTGAAGCGGGGACTTTCCGAGAAAATTGCAGATATCCTGATGAAGGGATTAAGTTTGTGTACGCTGTACATAGGAATTTCCGGTGCCATGGAAGGTGAGAATACGCTGATCATTATTATATCCATGGTATTGGGAGCGATCCTTGGTGAGCAAGTGGATTTGGATGATAAGCTAAACCGGTTTGGAAAGTTTATAGAGAGTAAATTCCAAAAGAGTGGAGGAACGGTTTCTATTGCTCAGGGCTTTGTAACGGCCAGTTTGTTGTTTTGCGTAGGGGCTTTGACCATAGTAGGTTCTCTGCAGAGCGGATTGACAGGAAATCATGAAATGTTGTTTGCAAAGTCTATGCTGGATTTTGTGGCAGCGATCATCTTTGCATCCTCATTTGGCTTTGGTGTGCTGTTTTCTGCAGCGTTTGTTTTTGTTTATCAGGGAAGCATCACTTTATTGGCCCAATGGGTAGCTCCTTTTTTATCAGATCAGGTAATCGGAGAAATGACTTGTGTGGGCTCCCTGATTATTATTGGTCTGGGGCTTAATATGATGGGAGTGACAAAGCTGAAAGTCATGAATTTTGTGCCGGCGATTTTTCTGCCCATTATTGTCTGTCCTCTTTCGTCTTTCCTTTCAGGTCTTTTCTAGTACTACAGCGAACCGGATAGTACATTGGGATTATCAGCATAGATAATTGTTAATATAAATTTGTACACAAAATCAAGAATGAATTGTAAAATAGCGGACACACTATCTTTCAAGGAGGTGTGTCTTTTTATGCAGCGATTTGAAGCTATTATAGACATATACGCAAGAGAAATCCTGGATTCCCGTGGTAATCCTACGGTAGAGGTGGAAGTGCTGGTCGAGAATGACATCGTAGGGAGGGCTTCCGTACCTTCCGGAGCATCTACGGGGCAGTTTGAAGCAGTGGAAATGAGGGACGGAGAAAAAAGATATAATGGTCTTGGAGTACAGGCGGCCGTACATCATGTAAATACCGTTCTGGCAGATGCGATTATTGGAGAAAATGTTCTGGATCAGACCAGAATTGACCGTAAACTGTGTAAAGCAGATGGAACGAAAAACAAAAGTGTAATAGGAGCAAATGCCATATTAGGGGTATCCATGGCAGTAGCTGCAACGGCGGCAAAAGTACTGCAGATCCCTTTGTTTCGTTATTTGGGGGGCATGCATGCCCATGAATTACCGGTACCGATGATGAATATCTTAAATGGAGGAGCTCATGCGGATAATACGGTAGATATGCAGGAATTTATGATTATGCCGGTGGGAGCTGATGATTTTTCAGAGAGGCTGCGCAGGTGTGCGGAAATTTATCACACATTAAAAAGTATTTTAGTCGAGAAGGGTTTGTCTACCGGGGTAGGAGATGAAGGTGGATTTGCACCGGATCTTCCAAATTCCAGAGCTGTATTGGAATTGATCGTGGAAGCGGTAGAAAAGAGCGGATACCGAATGCGGGAAGATATAGTGATTGCATTGGATGCTGCAGCCAGCGAACTCTATGAAGAAGAGTCAGGACAGTATTTTTTCCCCGGAGAAGGAGTCAGACGCACATCAGATGAAATGGTAGCTTATTACGAAGACCTGGTGGCCTCGTTTCCAATCGTTTCTATTGAGGACGGACTATTTGAGGATGACTGGGCGGGCTGGCAGCGGCTGACGGACGTGCTGGGTAATAAGATACAACTGGTAGGAGATGATTTGTTTGTAACCAATACAGAGCGTTTGAAAAAGGGAATTGATTTGGGTGCAGCGAATGCGATCCTGATCAAAGTAAATCAGATTGGCTCTCTGACAGAGGCATTTGACGCCATTGAAATGGCACAAAAGGCAGGATACAAAACGGTCATTTCTCATAGATCCGGCGAAACAGAAGATACCATGATTGCGGATATCGCTGTAGCGGTGGGAGCGGGACAGATTAAGACCGGGGCACCGTGCAGAACAGAACGTGTTGCAAAATATAACCAATTATTACGAATTGAGGAAGAAATTTGATTGACAATCCTATGAGCTTGTGATAGACTATTCATATTGTCGTAGGAGGTGGAATGATGGAAATTTTAAGAGTTGTCCTTAATATACTTTTTATAATTGATTGTGTTGCTTTAGTGGTAGTTGTATTGATGCAGGAAGGAAAATCAGCAGGACTTGGCGCAATTGCAGGTGCTTCTGAAACTTACTGGGGAAAAAATAAAGGCCGTTCCATGGAGGGAGCACTTGTGAAAGCTACAAGGATTATGGCGGTTTTATTTATTGTTTTATCCGTAGTATTGAACCTGAAGTTCTAGAAAAGCTTTCAATAGAATGATTAGGCACTCTTGTAGTTACTGCAAGAGTGTTTTTTATCTTATAAGAAATGTGATTTTTCGGATCGGCAGAAAGAGAGAGTAGATGGAAAAGGAATTAGAAATAAAACGTAAACAGATCATCGAAGAGTTGATGAAGGATAAACAATATGTGCCGATGAAAATCAAAGAATTGGCTATTATTCTCCAGGTCTCAAAAGATGACAGAGATGATTTAAAGAAAATTTTAGGCGAGATGATAGAACAAGGTATAATAGAAGTCTCAAAAAGAGGAAAATATAAGCTGGCAGAGAATAAATCATGTATCGGAACCTTTGTGGGAAACCCAAAAGGATTTGGCTTTGTGGAAGTTGAAGGAAGGGAGGAAGATATTTTTATTCCTGAAAATGCTTCGGCCGGTGCATTGCACGGAGATACGGTGCAGGTGCTTCTGGAATCTGTAAAAACAGGAAAACGCCAGGAAGGAACCGTAGTAAAAATACTTGCTCATAAGATTCAGGAAGTGGTCGGTACTTATGAAAAAAGTAAAAATTTTGGCTTTGTTGTTCCTGATAATCTGAAATTTACCAAAGACATTTTCATTCCTATGGAACGTTCAAAAGGGGCTGTCAATGGGCACAAGGTTTTAGTGGATATAACTGATTACGGAAGTATAAACAAAAACCCCGAAGGAATTGTTAAGAAAATCATCGGGCATGTGAATGATCCGGGTACTGACATTTTGTCAATCGTATATTCTTATGAATTGCCGTTGGAATTTTCCGAGAAGATCATGAATCAGGTGGAACGAGTCGGTAATGAGATAGGTACGGCTGATATGGAAGGGCGTATGGACCTTCGTGACTGGCAGATCGTAACCATTGATGGTGAAGATGCCAAGGACCTCGATGACGGTGTTTCTTTGACAAAAGAAGGGGATATCTATCATCTGGGTGTTCATATTGCGGACGTGGCTAATTATGTCCAGGAAAACAGTGCATTGGATAAAGAAGCACGGAAACGGGGGACCAGTGTGTATCTGGTAGACCGGGTGATTCCTATGCTTCCACACAAGCTGTCAAATGGCATTTGTTCTTTGAATCAGGGGGTGGACCGTCTGGCATTAAGCTGCCTGATGGATGTGGATAGCCAGGGAAATGTGATCGGACACCGGCTGGCTGAAACAGTGATTCATGTGGAACGTCGAATGACCTATACAAGCGTCAAGAAAATTTTGGAAGATCATGAGGAAGAGGAAATCAAGAAGTATGAGAATCTGGTTCCTATGTTTGAACGCATGCAGGAACTGGCAGGTATTTTGAGAAAAAAACGCAGAATACGCGGTTCTATTGATTTTGATTTTCCGGAATCCAAGATTATTTTGGATAAGACAGGCCGTCCGATAGAAATCAAGCCTTATGATAGAAATACAGCCACCAGAATCATTGAAGATTTTATGCTGCTGGCAAATGAAACGGTAGCCCAGGACTATTACTGGCAGGAAATTCCGTTTCTTTACCGTACTCATAATAATCCGGATCCGGAAAAAATACGCCAACTGGCACTCTTTATTAACAATTTTGGATATGCAATTAAAAATACGAGGGATGAAATCCATCCAAAAGAACTTCAGAAATTGCTGACACGCATTGAGGATTCGCCGGAAGAGGCACTGATCAGCAGACTGACGCTTCGTTCCATGAAACGGGCAAGCTACACGGACGTCTGTACAGGGCATTTCGGACTGGCTGCACGGTACTATTGTCATTTCACATCGCCCATACGCCGCTATCCTGACCTGCAGATTCATCGAATCATTAAAGAAAACTTACGGGGGCGCATGAATAATGAACGCATTTCTCACTATGAAAGCATTCTTCCGGAGGTTGCAGCTCACTCCAGCCAGATGGAACGGCGTGCCGACGAGGCAGAACGTGAGACGGATAAGATGAAAAAAGCGGAATATATGGAAGAGCATATCGGAGAAACGTATGAAGGCATAATTTCCGGTATTACAACCTGGGGACTTTATGTAGAACTTCCAAATACGGTAGAAGGCATGGTGCATGTAACCAATATGTATGATGACCGCTATTTTTATAAGCAGGAAACCTGCGAAATGGTTGGGGCAGATACCGGAAAGATTTATAAACTGGGGCAACGGGTAAAAGTTACGGTACTTGGTACGGACAAAAAGACCAAAACGATTGATTTTGAATTAACAGTAGAATGAATATAGATGATTAAGTGAGACAGGAGGGGGAAAAATGGGAGCAGAATCTATAAAATTAATTGCAAACAATAAAAAAGCATATCACGATTATTTTATTGATGAGACTTTTGAGGCAGGCATTGCGTTACATGGTACAGAAGTAAAATCTCTGCGTATGGGGAAATGCAGCATCAAGGAATCATTTATCCGTGTTGAAAATGGAGAGGTATTTATCTACGGAATGCATATCAGTCCTTACGAAAAAGGAAATATTTTTAATAAAGATCCTCTCCGTGTAAAGAAACTGCTGCTGCACCGTTATGAAATCAATAAAATAGCCGGCAGAATAGCGGAAAAAGGATATACGCTGGTACCTTTGAGAGTTTACTTAAAAGGCAGTCTGGTAAAAGTAGAAATGGGACTTGCCAGAGGCAAGAAAATCTATGATAAACGCCAGGATATTGCGAAAAAGGACATGAGGCGGGAGGCTGAGCGTGATTTTAAGGTTCGAAACATTTAATGGGGTGGGAGAATAAATTCCGCCCCCCGGTATAGGGAGGTAAATAAAGGGAGGTAAATCATGGTGCCGATAACGAAAGCAGAATTAAGTAAAATGGTTACTCAGACTACACTGGAGACTTATGAAGAATTGACGCCACAGTTGATTGGGCTTTTGGAAGAAGTGAAACATAATCACGAATTGACGGAAGCTCAAAAAAATGATGAAGTCTTGCTGCATATGATGGGGTATGTAAAATCCTGTACCAATGAAATAATTATTGAAGTTTTGGCGGGGATATTAGGTTTGGAGTAGTATGTTTAGAAAACTTGGAAAAAGGTCTTGAGAAAATCAAAAAAATGAATTGACAAAAAAACGGTCATATAGTATATTATCTATTGTGTTCAAAAGAATATGGAAATGCGCGAGTGGCTCAGTTGGTGGAGCGCGACCTTGCCAAGGTCGAGGCCGCGGGTTCGAGTCCCGTCTCGCGCTTAGTTTATTATGTGGGAAACCCTGTGTTTATCAGTGGTTTCCCGTTTTTTATGTTCTCAAAAGGTAATCATTTTTGATTACACTATGATTACACTAACTACATAGTGTTTTTTCTAATAAATCCTCTGTTTGCTTGTCAGACAGCCGTGAATAGCAATATGAATTATAAGTTGTCATTTCTGACTCATGCCCGGCAAAGGCACGAACCTTGTTGATATTCAAGCCTGAATCAATTAAGGTACTGATATAGGTCTTTCTTATCTTGTGGCTGCTTTTTGCCATTATTCCAATCTTGCTACAGTACTTTCTAATACGGGTGTCAATGGCACGTTCATGGATCCGACCATTCTTATCTACCAAAAGATAATCTTCTTCCCCATAACCATTTTCTTTATTGGCATCCAGTATCATTTTCAAGTACTTCTTAGCTTCTGTCGTCAAATACAAACTTCTTTGTCCGGCATCCGTTTTTGTATGGTCTACCACTTCATATCCTGTTTTGACCCACTTGCCGTCTGCCCGGCGTTCTTCTTTTCTTACCTCCATTCGTTCTATGGAGATGTAGTTCCCTTTGATATCGCATTCCCGTAGTGCCACCAGTTCCCCGACTCTTAAACCTATCTGAAAGTATAACGCAATTGCTAAAGATGCTGTGCTTTCCGGCTTTTCATGGTAGTCCTTTAACGCTTCCTGTACCAGTTGCTTTTGCTCTTCTTCCAGATATACCTGGGTATCGTCGTTCTTCTTAGGTATCTTTTTGAATAGCTTCGGATTGATACGCACACGCTCAAAAGGGTTATCGCAGATATAGCCTTTCTCTAAAGCGTAGAAGAATGCTTGCCGGATAATGATGGTAGCATTATAATATTGCTTTTTGCTCAATTTGCCGTCTCTGATTTTCCGTAAAGCCCAGGTTTCCAGGGTTAGCTTGTCCAACGTTTCCAGTGGAACGTCTATGATTTCATCTTTTTCATAAAATCGATTCCAATCGTTGTCAATGCGGTGCATATAAGTGGAAGCACTGGCATGTAGGGCTTTAAAGTCAAACCATTCTGGATACAGTTTCCTTAGCGTCATTTTCTCACTGGGTTGTTTCTGGTTACGTCTTTTGTAATCATCTACAATCAGCTTTTCCAAGTCCTCACGGCTCTTTTTCGCTATCATCCTACGGTTATTCTTCTTAGTCTCGTCCGGCAAATAAGACTTGTATCTGCCGTCAGAAGCCTGCCATATTTCAAAGGGATGTTGTGATAAGATACGTTCTTTTTCTTTCATTTCTATCATATCCAACACATCATCTGTACTCATTATATCAGAATTGGAGAGTGCAGACAAGATGGCTTGTACATTCTTTTTTCTTTGATTTTTAATGCCATCCATTATGTCCCCACCCCCTTTTTGACTTTTATATAAGTCACCTTGCTGTCCTTTAGGGGGTATCCATCGGAAATCAAGGATTTTTCATCATATATCTTTCTTGTGTATTCTTTTGTGAAGATGATGTTTTCCTGTTCCAAATCCTGTAAAATATCATCCGTAAGAATCAGTTTCTTTACGATTGGCATTTTCAGATTTTGTGATTTAAAAAACGCCTTTTTCTTATGCTCTTTTAATTCTAAGTCCTTACCAAAATATTTACTGAGGTATCGTCCTCTGTTTTCTTTACTGTCTACGTCAATGCGATTAATTTTGATAAATCCATGTCCCCATAAATCTTGTAGTTTCTCTTTTGCTATATACGGAAAATCAAAGAAAATAACATGATAGTGGATTGCTCCACGTTTCTGTTTCTCCCACGTTGCAATATATTTCAATGATTGAATTTTCGTTTTGTATAAATAATAATTTAATCGTTGGATAAAATTTTTGAACTCCCTATTGGTTTTATTGATATCTTGAATATTTTCCCTAAATGTCAGCGTTAAAAATTTGGTCTTATCATCAAAGTTGCAGTCAACAATACGGGCGATTTCCCAACGCATTTGTTCGTAATGTTTCTGCTTTCGTTTTAAACTGTCGTATTGGTTTGGAGCTGACATTTCATCAAATGTTTTGCGTTTGCTATTTTCAGTTGAATTTGTTTTGGTATCAGAATTTAATCGGCTATGAATTGGATCCTCGTAAATATATATTTCTTTCGTAGTAGGAGTTTCAATGATTTTCGTGTTATAGACAAAACCAATGTCTGTTTTGCTCACGAATTTCACCTTAAATCCTTTCTGTTTTTCAATTACATTTTTTTGTCTTCGTTCCTGTTTTTTCGGAAGATGTTGTTTTATATATCAAGTATAGATAGAAGAAAATCCCACTTTATGGTGGCAGGTGGGCGAGTGCTTTCCGGCGTTGCCCCGCACTGCCCACCTGCTCACCAACGTGTCATTTTCTTCTGAATAATTTGGGCTTGCCATCTTTTTCCGTCTGTAACTGTTTTTCAATCATTGCTAACCTGCGGTTGATTTCATGAATTGCAGCCAGTAGCCGTTTATCCTCATTTACTAAATCAGCCACCAGACGATTAAAGGTATCTTCGAGCATCCCTATTTCCGTTTTTTTCTTTACAAACGGTTCGTCTGGAGAAAATGCAGTTACAATAGCCTGTTGTAAATTTTTTCGATTAGTAGGCTGACCGGATAGAATCAGGGCGACCAATTGGAAGCGTTTCACATCGTCAACAGAATAGCTTATCATTGACGGATTATGGTTTATGAAGTTGTTCCGAAAATACTTTATTCCAAAGTGTTCTTCGACAACTTTTCGCCAACGGTTGAGGGTTTTTACAGTATTCAACCCCTCAACCTGTGCAACTACCTCATTTGCTGAAAATGCATTCACTGTTTCACCCCGGCTTTCTTGACGTTGGCTGCCTCTGCCTTGGCAGATAAACGACCATTATAAAGGCTTGCCCATGTCTTTAATCCCTCAAACACAACCGGGATTTGCCCTTTTTGTTCCAGTTCTTCCGTAGATATAATGGGATGGTTGCCCCTTACCCCTACTTTCACTTTCTCGAATTTTAGCTTCGAGAATAACACCGTGTAATGGAATCCCAGTTTCTCTTTTGTGTTGAAATCTGTCCAGTCAGCCACCTCCACTAATTGAAATTCATTTTCCAGTTTATCTGGATTCAAAACAAAATCAGTACCTCTCATCATAAATATCACCTCCCTTCCGGCATATCTGTTAATCCGATATTCGGATGTAGGGATATATTACTGCATCTCATGAAGAAAGTCAAGAAGAATATTCGAAAATCCGATAAAAAGATTGACAATCTGAAAAGCAATAAGTATAATATGCTTAAAAAGCGAGGAGGTCTCACATGAACAGGATTAAAGAGTTAAGGAAAAAGAAGAATATCACGGTCGCAGAACTGGCAAAAGAATTAGGAATCTCACAAAGCATGTTGACGAATTATGAAAACGGCAATGGGACACCAAGGGATGATTCAATTTGGGAAAAGCTATCACAACTTTTTGGGGTAAGCAAAAGCCATGTCATGGGACTGACTACGGATATAGAAGCGTCAGAGAAGAACAAAAAATTTAGGCTAGTTGTTGATATGACGAAACCCATATCCATGTCGCCTAAAAATCAAACAGACTTAGATATACTGGTAAAACTTGAATTGTTAGATGATGATGACATTGAAAAAACGTTACAATTCATTAACCAACTTCTTGAGAAAGATAAATATGAGGGACGGCGGGAGCATTCAGTAGATTTTGTCGCAGGAAGTATCAAGGAGTGAGGAACTATATCAATCCTCATGATGGGATAACTTATAATCACTTTAAATGTTTTGCCACCGTACGCTTGCCCAGCCGACCCACCGCCCTGTTAGGAACCGTCGCTCTGGGCATCCTTACGGAACGCTGAATTTTGGAAAAACAGCGAACAAGGAAAATGCAGTCACCGAAGATTTACAGGTCGCCACAAAAGCCTTATGACAAAGCATGTTTACATTGATAGGTAATCATGCCCTTCATAAGGCTTTCAAGGCGTTTATTTCTCTAAAGCAGGCATTCTGCCATTAATCTGACAGCCGCCTTAAACCCTTCAAAAAATCCCAATTCACGACCATAATCACCGGCTTTATACAGAAGTACCTCAACATGGGACTGCTCTGGTATGCCCTCTTCTAAAGCCAGTTGATAAATTCTTTTTATCAATTCATCTTCATCTGATTTTTTTCTATCTGCTTCAAGTTTACTTTTATAAATATCCCGAATTATATCTTCCAATTTCCCTTCCTCTTTCCCTATTTCAACAATAGATTTTTAGCAGTATTGAATCCCAGTTGAAAAAAGTATTGTTCCCTGCTCTTCATAATAGATTCTAAGGTAGCTAAGAAAATGGCTTTTTCAGTACTTGCAACATTAGATTCTATATATTTCATCAGTTCTTTATCAAGTTCCAGTAATGTTTTTTCTGTTTCTAAAGAGTGGGCATGGGCATTGTACAATTCCTGTATCACATCCATAAGTAAATTCTCCTTTCTTTCGTTTGTGTTGGAATACCAACTCAATTTTAGCACATGATTGGTATATAATCAAGAAAAAAGTGTTGGTATATCAACCAAAGCGGAGGGGAATAATTTGGTCCAGAAAATTAAGCAAGATATAAGTATTGGCACTAATTTAAAGAGAATACGAGTGAAAGCAGGTATGACACAAGAGGATGTTGTTACACAGTTGCAGTTATTAGGGATAGATATGTCACGTAATTTTTATGCACACATAGAACAAGGGCGTTATAGCATACGAACCAGTGAGTTGGCTAAACTACGTAAAGTATTTGACGTGGAATATAATGATTTCTTTGTAGGTATTGAGTAGGCGGGATAGGTCTTTTTTAGTTTGTAATAATCCACATATGCTATGTGAAATAAACAAAAAACCAATTGTCATTTTGCAATTTATATGTTAAAATGCAATTAAGGTGTTGTCTAACACGGGTAGGCGGTTAGTCCTTCAGCAGAGGGACTGTGACCCTCTGATTACATAGAAATCTCTGCATAGAGAAATCTAGGAAAGGAGGGCTGACTTAATGAGTACTTATGAAACGCTATCTATTGTCATTAATGTTCTTACGACCATTGTAGCAATAGTAATTGCATACATAAACTACAAAAAAAAGTGACCGCCCGCCTAAGGTAAGGTCACTTTTTTAAAAAGCATCTTCCAGGGCTAACCGTCTATCGGCAGCACCCCTTTTATACTGTTATAATAGCAAACTTTCCGCCAAAAGTCAAACAGTATAAAAAACAAATGTCAATGACGGCGGTTTGTTGCCCGTTTTTTCCTACAGAATAGGTTTGATTACACTTTTGATTACACTGGGAAGATGATGTGCCGGAGACCTCCATTTTATCAGTATTTTTGACCTCTTTGGTCGTTCGAGTCCCGTCTCGCGCTCTCTAAAGTTGTGTATGACCTAATAACATATATTCAATTAATTGCTTTTCAGTTTCCATCATAATTTCTGACTTCTGGCTTGAATCGTAACATACTGTATATAATTCTCTTAATCCGTCCATGAATAATCCCTTCCACCATCACTATTTAACCGTACTAAATAGATCTTTTGCCAATAAAAATCCTGCCTGTACTCCCATTTCCATATAAACATTTTCACTGACTACCATCATTTTTATTATCATAGAATACAGTTCTGATTCTTCCCCTTTATCATCATATAATTGAATTACACTCATGCACTCATCATATGCTTTTTTTAAGCGGTTCTCATAATCTCCATCGAATATTCTCCTATTGGTTCTGCACCATACAATAGATACTTGCTTAATGATTGTATACTTGCTCTTTCCAAAATTTTATCTAAGTGTGACATAGATAACTCCTTTCATTGTTTCTTAATTGCGAATCATTTCTTTATTATGAAAGGTGGAAAATATATATGCAAAAATTGAAACTAACAGAATGAATATCAAAGTTAGTGAACTTATGGCATTGAAAGTTATTTTTGATGTGGAGATTGGAGCATTTTTCAAAGGGTTATTTTAAACCAAAAAATGTTATTGCAATTTTTTTGATTTTAGCATATAATATAAATACAGAAACATATGTTTTCTGGTTGGCAAGCGTGCTTGTCAAAGTGTGGCTAACACTACAATCTGAAATTCTTGTTAGCTGAATGCTAACCGTTGGCGGACAACACTAAAATCCGATATTCTTGTTAGTCCTTTGAGATTAACCGTTGGCAGACAACACTAAAATTAGTCATTAGGAGAGGTTATGTGATACAATGGTATCTCTTTCCTCTCCTTAAATTTATCCAAAGGAATTTTAATATGAATACATATACAAAAGAAGAGGCACTGCACTACTTAAAATTCAACGGGTAACCAAAATCGCAGGCGAGTATAATCATAGCAGACCATATCTGGTCGTTGATAAAGTAGTAGGCGGCATAAATTTTTGTCTCGGTATTAATTATGCTGAAGATTGTTTTGTTCCTGTCTCTGCATTAATGGAGAATATCAAGAACTTTGCTTCTTGCCCACATCAAGTTATTGCGATATTGAAAAAAGACAAGGTAGAAGGCATATATACAAATATTTGTCATGTGTCAAAAGGTGTGAATCTACATAATTGTACTTTTTCACAAGATATAACTGATATGATTAATCTTCAAAACTACATACCTAAAAACAAGAACTGTCCTTGAGAATTTGGATGCACGATTAATTTGCCAATATGTAATGTGCCGTTTTCAGCATAAGCGCGAACCGAACCAATGATTATGTCATGGTCGTCAACAGCGTTAAGAAATACTCCATTTTCAAATTCTTGCTCGACTTCATTTAGCGTCTGTTTTAATGGCGGAATAGAGAAGTTAAAACCTGTCAATTCTCTTACTTTTTCCCTGTCAGCCATTCTGAATTTTGAGAACCCTAATTCATTTTTCATAGCCTTAAAATCAATTTTGTTTTGCCTGGAACTAATAATTAAAGAAATCAATCCTTTGTCTGTGTCGATAATAAAAGTCGGCGCAGCCTTATTTATATCAAAATATTCAGCAGCGTCCTGCGTAGATATAATAGGTGTATCGTGTGTGATTATTTTATAGTCACAATTATTATTAGTTAATAAAATTTCTAATTTGATAATTGAATGCAAATTGAACCTCCCAAGTTTGGGTACGACGAATAGGTTAATCAGATAAACTGCATTCATTATAATGTTCAATCATTACGATGTCAGCAAGTGGTTTTCTCTCCGTATCATGACGTTCCGGACTTAAAAACTCACCGCCCGGATATCCTATAACCAATAAAGCCGTGGGTTCTATACATTCAGGTATGCCAAATTCTTTTTTAATAATCTCAGGATCAAACAAGCCTACCATCACGCTGCCAATGTTCCGCTCTCTTGCAGCCAACATCATGTGGTCACAAACAATGCCTATATCTAAATCACCGGAGCATTTTTGGTCATAAGGACGTATCAATTCATTCCTTCTGTCACGGCAGACTATCAGAATACATTGAGAACCAAAGGTTTTATATGCTTTTTGAACTTTCATGATATTCTCAGGCTGCTGGACAACGATAATCCGTTGAGGCTGTTGATTACATGCTGTGGGCGCCACTCGCCCAGCAGATAAAATATAATCCAAATCATTTGTTGATATGCTTTGATTTGTAAATCCTCGTGTAGTACAACGCGACTTGGCAAGCTGTAAAAAATCCATATAACTGTATCCTCCTAAATAATTCATATATTTGCGGTTACACAGCGGCAGCTCCTTCATTCGACCCATCGCAGAATTGGCAGCCCGAAGATAATTCAGGATATCGGCAATTTCCGCATTTTGGTTCTCTTTCACTTCCGGATCCAGAATGTCATCTAAGGTTGCCTGAGTGCCTTCAATCTGGGAGGACATGAGCACCTCTGTTCTTAGTATACCACTATTATAACGCGCCTTGCAATGGCAGAAGAAAAATTACATGACGCACTTGCGAAGCTGGAGGCGACTGTCGCAGGCTGTGAAAAAGAATATATGGAAGCCTTGAAGGCGGGAAAGTGTACTATGAAATTCGTATGCTCTAAGATCAATCAAGTTGTCCTGAGTTAAGTTCTATTGTAAAGCTCTCACCCACTTGTTGGAAATCATTACTTAACTTTCCGCTTTGTTCCGGGAACTTAACCGCGTAAAGAGTTAGTGTCAAACTTTCAGCCTCGGCGCTCACATTTTCGCCTTCCAACGTAGATTCCTTAAGAATCATGTTTCCACCGTGCTTTGACGATAAGTAAAAGCTAACTGGATTTCCTGAGTAGTCTTCACCTTCTAAAGTCAAATCGTAGTTAAAATCATCTTCACATTTTATACTGATCTTATCCAATAATGGACTTCTTGTGTAACGATAAGCTGTGATTTCACTTCCATCTTCAAAGACAAATGTATGATTGATTTCAATATCTGTCGAATCTGCTGCTAATTCTGCACCGCTTGTGGTAAATGCAAATTTCAAGCCAGAGTTCTTTGCAAAACTGACTCCATTTCCTGAAGAACATATAAGTTCCATATCCAAGTCTTGTGCAGAATCTAAATCTGGCAATAAGTAAGTGATAACGCTTTCAAGGCTATAATCATCAATTTGTTTGACGCCTCCGCCAGCCGCAACAGAAATCCTTCTTCCGTTCATGTAAACATCTGGAAAAAGCCTTCAAATATATTATAATAATAAATCTCAGCAAAGAACACAAGTAACCACAAAAATAGTCACAAGATTGGGAGAATGGGATTAAAATATATAATGACAAACAAATGTTTTTATTGTATAATGAACCAATACTACAAATCCTGCTTTAACACAATGATAACAGGGATGATTTTAAGAAAAAACAGATGGTGGTACAATTATGAGCATATACGATTCACTGAATGATAAACAAAGAGAGGCGGTCTTTCTTGTGGAAGGACCGCTATTGATATTGGCAGGTGCCGGTTCCGGAAAAACCAGGGTGTTGACACACCGGATTGCGTACCTGATTGAAGAGAAGGGGATAAACCCATGGAATATTTTGGCGATTACATTTACAAATAAAGCAGCAGGAGAGATGCGGGAACGTGTAGATAACCAGGTGGGCTTTGGTTCTGAGAGTATTTGGGTTTCTACCTTTCATTCGACCTGTGTGCGTATTTTGCGCCGTTATATTGATCGGTTAGGATTTGACACCAACTTTACGATTTATGACAGCGATGATCAGAAGACGCTTATGAAAGATGTATGCAAGCGTTTAAATATAGATACGAAAATATATAAAGAAAAAGCTTTGTTAGGAGCTATTTCTTCGGCAAAGGATGAATTGATAAGTCCTGATTCTTATATAATAAAGAATATGGGGGATTTTAATAAAAAAAGGATCGGAGAGGTCTATAAAGAATATCAGGCGCAGCTGATTAAAAATAATGCATTAGACTTCGATGATTTAATTGTAAAGACCGTGGAATTGTTTCAGTCCTGCCCGGATGTACTGGATTCTTATCAGGAGCGTTTCAAATATATCATGGTAGATGAGTATCAGGATACAAACACGGCTCAGTTTAAATTAATCAGCCTGTTAGCGGGAAAATATCAAAATCTGTGTGTGGTTGGAGATGATGACCAGTCCATTTATAAATTTCGCGGTGCGAATATCGGTAATATTTTAAACTTTGAAAAGGTATTTCCGAATGCCAGAACGATTAAGCTGGAACAAAATTACCGATCCACCCAGAATATACTCAATGCAGCAAACAATGTAATCAAAAACAACCAGGGAAGAAAGAGCAAGACGCTCTGGACAGACAATGGAGAAGGAAAATTAATTGATCTTGAGCAGTTTATGAATGCTTACGAAGAAGCGGAATATGTGGCAGGAGATATTGCATCCGGAGTGAGGAACGGTGATTTTGAATATAAGGATTGTGCAATTCTTTATAGAACGAATGCGCAATCACGTATATTTGAGGAAAAATTTTTATTGGCTAACATTCCCTATAAAATCGTAGGCGGAATTAATTTCTATGCCAGAAAGGAAATTAAAGATTTATTGGCATATCTGAAAACAGTGGATAATGCAAAAGATGATATAGCAGTCCGCAGAATTATCAATGTACCGAAACGGGGAATCGGTGCCACCACCCTGGGACGTGTGCAGGATTATGCAGCGTCAAGAGATATAAATTTTTATGAAGCATTGAAAGATGCCGGGCAAATACCGTCACTGGGACGAAGTGCGGCTAAAGTGAAACCATTTGTTTCCTTTATTCAGACGCTGCGCAGTCAGATGGAATATTTTACAGTCAAGGAACTTCTGGATGAAATTTTGGAAAAGACAGGATATATAACGGAGCTGGAAGCCGAGGGGACGGATGAGGCGCAGGCTCGTATTGAAAATATTGATGAATTTATTACCAAAGTTGTGACTTATGAAGAAGAGGAAGAAGCCCCGACCCTAAGTGGATTTTTGGAAGAAGTTGCTCTGGTGGCTGATATGGACAGCCTGGAGGAAGACAGTAACCGTGTAGTGTTGATGACGCTGCACAGCGCAAAGGGTCTGGAATTTCCAAACGTTTATCTGGCAGGAATGGAGGATGGTGTGTTCCCCAGTTATATGACGATTATGTCAGACGATCCAACGGAAATAGAAGAAGAGAGAAGGCTATGTTATGTAGGGATAACGAGAGCGATGCGGCATTTGACTTTAACCAGTGCAAAGCAGCGCATGATACGCGGAGAGACCCAATATAATAACATTTCCAGATTCGTAAATGAAATTCCACGAAATTTAATGGAGATGAATCAAATAGTCAAGGAACAGGTTGAGATGAAGCCAAGGCAGACCAGACAGTCTCAGGTAAAGAATGCATTCAAAGCAAAAGCATTTGAGCCAAAGCAATTCATAGTGAAAAGTGAGGAAGGCCTGGATTATGGAATCGGTGATACTGTGAAACATATCAAATTCGGTGTTGGCTTAGTGGAGGACATTCTGGAAGGCGGAAGAGATTATGAGGTGACGGTTAATTTTGATACATATGGAACAAAAAAGATGTTTGCCGGATTCGCTAAATTAAAGAAGTTATAATAAAATAAATATGAAAAGGATAAATCCCCTTATGTAGGATAGAATAGCTAATAAGGTTTTAAATATTATTTTAAATATTAAATTATTTTTATATATAGTAATATTTAAAATTTAGTGATATACTATGATTAGATAACTCCTGTAAAGGGGAAAGAAAGAAAGGACGTGTATCATATGAATAAATTTGATGAATTTTTATCAACCTTACAAAAAAGAGATGAAGAGAAACAAAGAAATACTGTACTTTGGATTCTTGCAATTATTGGGGCTGTAGCAGCTGTGGCAGCGATCGCATATGGCGTTTACCGTTACTTTACTCCGGATTACCTGGAAGATTTTGAAGACGATTTTGATGATGATTTTGATGACTATTTTGACGATGAAGACGATGAAGACGATGCTTCGGACGATAAGGAATAGGCAGCTGATTCAGAATGTGAAATGTTTACAAAGAATTGGTTACGGCGGCAGCGCCCGGTACTGAAAATAAGAACATAGGCAGATGTCAATAGACACCTGCCTTGTGTTTTATGTTGAAAGAAGATAAGATTCCCACCGCTATAGGTGGTGAGCAAATATGCCAGGGAGTATTTGAAAGAGGATAGAATATGAGTGTGAAAAAGGGACAGGTATTGGAAGGAATCATTCGCAGAGTGATATTTCCGAATAAGGGAATTGTGGAAGTTGAAGGTGAAGAGAAAACGGTGATTGTTAAGAATGGGTTGCCGGGACAGAAAGTGCGTTTTTCAGTGAATAAGGTTTGCAATGGGAAATGTGAAGGGCGGTTGATGGAAATAGTAGAGAAGTCTCCATTAGAAATCGAGCCGGCATGCCTTCATTTTGGTTTTTGTGGAGGCTGTACATATCAGAATCTACCTTATGATGAACAACTCGCTATGAAAGCAGCCCAGGTTAAAGCACTATTGGATGAAGTATGTAAGGATTATGTATTCGAAGGGATCAAAGAAAGCCCGAGAAAGCTTGCGTATCGCAATAAGATGGAATTTTCATTCGGAGATGAGGTAAAAGAAGGACCTCTGGCGTTAGGCATGCATAAGAGAGGGAGTTTTTATGACATTGTAACGGTAGAAGAGTGCAAAATTGTCGATGCGGATTATGGGAAGATCCTTAGATGTGTTTTGAATTATTGTGAAGAAGAGAAGCTGGGTTTTTATCATAAAATGAGTCATAAAGGGTATTTGCGTCATTTATTGGTGAGAAAAGGGGAGAAGACTGGAGAGATTTTGGTGGACATAATCACAAGTTCGCAATTGATATCAGACTTTTCAGTATTAAAAGAACGGTTGCTGTCATTGCAGCTGAGGGGCAGAATCGTTGGGATCTTGCATACCTACAATGATAGTCTTGCGGATGTGGTTCATAATGACAGGACGGAAATTTTATATGGGCAGGATTATTTTTTTGAGGAACTTCTTGGATTGAAGTTCAAAATTTCACCGTTTTCATTTTTCCAGACAAATTCATCAGGTGCAGAAGTATTATATCAGACAGCCAGAGAATATATAGGGAAAACTAAGGATAAGGTTATTTTTGATTTATATAGCGGAACGGGAACTATTGCACAGATATTGGCACCTGTGGCGAAGAAAGTAATTGGGATTGAAATCGTGGAAGAGGCAGTGAAAGCGGCCAGAGTCAATGCGGGATTGAATCATTTGGATAACTGTGAATTTATTGCAGGAGATGTGCGAAAGGCGATTGACTTGGTTAATGATAAACCAGATTTGATCGTGCTTGATCCACCAAGGGATGGGATACATCCGAAGGCGCTTCAGAAGATTATAGGTTTTGGGGTGGAAAAGATGGTGTATATTTCTTGTAAGCCTACTAGTTTGGCCAGGGATTTGGTGGTATTGCAGGATGAGGGGTACGCAGTGGAGAGGGCAGTGGCAGTGGACCTTTTTCCGGGGACGTACCATGTGGAGACTATTGTGTTGCTACAAAGGCAACATACGTAGAAATCCTTTATTTTAGGCACTTTGCGAAGCATTGCATGTTTACAGGAGAGGGTGAGAAATCTCGAAATAAGCACCTGAAAAATTACTTTGATGTTTCTGTGGTGGTTGATATAGAGTGTGGGAACACAAACGAAGAATAAAGGCTTTTCGACTTTCACATATCCACGTAGCGTACACCCTACCTTAAAATAACAGGCTACACCATATAAGCAAAACTAAAAAATCATGAGTATAACAAGCGTATCATTAGAAATAGTGGTACGCTTATTTTTTCCCATTTACACATTTGAGTATTCTCCATTTTCTTAATATAATGGAGCTACAAGGAGGTGCTTGGTTATGAGAGAAAAAACATATCATGTTTATCTGGATAGCAACGAACGCAAGGTTTTGATACATAGCCTTATTGAATTGAAAAATTTCCTGATACAGCAAGGAAGATATACGGATGCCGTAGACGAGCTAATATTTAAGGCTATGAATGCTCCTGTTAAGAAATTGAAAATTGAATATGTCTAAACCACATAGTGCTTGAAGCCGCTTATTCTATATGAAAGAGTAAGCGGCTTTTTTGCGTTCTTGAACATTTACATAGCCACCCTGAAAAGGTGGCTAAATTTAATGGAATACTTTGTATTCTTGGAAAGGAGGACGCACAAATGTCAAACAGTAAAGTAATTGCTCTAACCAACCAAAAAGGCGGTGTCGGAAAAACCACAACGGCGGTCAATCTAGGTGTAGGTCTGGCAAAGCAAGGCAAGAAAGTGTTGCTTATTGATGCCGACGCACAGGCAAATCTCACTATGGCTTTGGGTTACAACAAGCCAGATGATATACCCATTACCCTCTCTACCATCATGCAGGACATCATAGATGATAAAACTTTCAAAGTGAATGACGGTATCCTGCATCACAATGAGGGCGTTGACCTGTTCCCATCAAATATTGAGTTATCAGGTCTTGAAGTAAGGCTTATCAATGCTATCAGTCGTGAAAGTATCTTGAAAACCTATGTAAATGAAGCCAAGAAAAATTACGACTATGTTCTTATTGATTGTATGCCCTCACTCGGTATGATAACCATTAACGCATTAGCAGTGGCTGACAGCGTGGTTATCCCAACACAACCGCATTATCTGTCTGCAAAGGGACTGGAGCTGCTGCTCCGCTCGGTTTCAAAGGTCAAGCGGCAAATCAATCCCAAGCTACGGATAGACGGTATTCTCATGACAATGGTTATGCCACGCACCAATATTTCAAAAGAAATCACCTCTTTGGTGAAAAGTGCATACGGGCAGAAAATTAAAGTCTTTGAGAGTGAAATACCCTACTCTATTCGTGCGGTGGAAGCTACCGCAGAGGGCAAGAGTATTTATGCCTATGACAAAAGCGGTAAGGTAGCAGAAGCCTATGGGAAGTTCTCAAAGGAGGTGGCAGACATTGGCGAAAAGACAAGAAACCAAAATCGAACTGACCGCTTACGATGACCTGTTTGAAACCGACCAGAGCCGTGAGGAAGCAGGTTTAAGTAAAATCAGGGATATTCCTCTTTCACAGATTGACGAGTTTCCAGACCATCCATTTAAGGTTTTAATGAATGAGGATATGGAGCAGCTTTTCGATAGTATCAAACGAAATGGAGTTATGACCCCCGCTGCTGTCCGTCAAAAAGAGGATGGCAGGTATGAGCTGATAAGCGGTCACAGGAGAAAGAAAGCCTGTGAGCTTGCAGGACTGGAAACGTTGAAATGCGAGGTCAAGGAGCTTACCCGTGATGAAGCCGTTATTATTATGGTGGAAAGCAATCTGCAAAGGTCTACGATATTACCAAGTGAGAAAGCCTTTGCGTATAAAATGCGGTTAGAAGCAATGAATAGGCAAGGTCAAAGGAGTGATTTAACTTCGACACCAGTGGTGTCAAAGTCAAGGTCAAATGAAGAACTTGCCGAAAAAGTTGGCGAAAGTCGAGAACAGATACGTCGCTATATTTGTTTAACCGAGCTTGTACCCGAAATCCTGCAAATGGTTGATGAACGTCAAATTGCTTTTCGCCCTGCGGTAGAGATTTCTTATCTTACCGAAGAACAGCAATATTCCCTGCTTGAAGCTATTGGGTACAATGACGCTACCCCGTCACTGGCACAGGCTATCAAAATGAAGAAGTTTCATGGTGAGGGGCAGCTCACCGATGAAGTCATTCAGTCCATCATGCAGGAGGAAAAACCAAACCAGAGGGAAAAGCCACAATTCAAAGATGAACGGATAACCAAGCTCATTCCAAAAACCATTCCCAAAGGACAGGAATCGGATTTCGTTGTGAAGGCATTGGAGTTTTATAACCGCCATCTCAACAGGAAAAAGGAACAGGAAAGATAGCCATACACCAAGGGAGAAGTCTGCCTATTATGAGAATTGTGGATAGCCGCCTTTTCGGTTCCCCCTCTCCACACCTCTCCCCCTAAATACTGCCAATACTATCCGAGAAAAGAACATTTACGGTACAGCCAGATTGCCTTTTTTCGGTCAGTATGTTTCAAGCTCTGCATTTCATGGTGCAGGGATTTTTTATGCTCGAAAATAAATTTACAGGAGGTAAGACACAGATGATTCAAAAATATTTCAAAAAGGCAGTTGCCCTTATCATGGCGGTTGTCACAGCATTGTCCATTCTCCCTACGGCAACCGTGTTTGCAGCCACGGGTGATGTCGGAACGATTTCATTCGCCCTCACCTACGATTCAAGCGGCAATGCCATGCGGTATAATTCCAGTGTCGTCATTAACGGTCATACGGCAGGCGGTACGGGAAATTATAAATACCGTATGTATGTGGACGGGGATACCGCCTTTTGCATTCAGCCGGGTGTTTCCCTGCATTCAGGCGATAAGCTGAAAGAAAGCTCATCCGCTACTTGGAACGCCCTTACTTCCAACCAGAAAAAAGCCGTCGGGCTTGCCCTTTTATACGGCTATCAGGGGAATAAAAGCAGCCTGACAGGAAGCGATGACGAAAAATGGCTTGCGACACAGACCCTTGTCTGGGAGTTTGTAACAGGATGCAGGAATGCCACAGGCTCCTATGCACGGACAAGCACGGACGTATATCAGCTTCATTTTGGCTCTAATTATGCAAACAGCGGTGCAAAGGCAGCCTACGACCAGATTGTTGCCATGCTGAAAGAACACGACACCATTCCGAGCTTTATGTCGGAGAGTAAGACGGGCATTACAAAAGAGCTTTTGTATATCGACGGCAAATACACCATTACCCTGACAGACAGTGAGGGGGTGCTTTCAGATTATACCTTTTCCAGTTCCAACAGCAAGGTAAGCGTGTCAAAGTCAGGCAATAAGCTGACCATCAGCTCCACCACTGTTATTGATGGCTCTGCCAGAATCACGGCAACAAGGAATAACGTTCCCACGGTAAGCCAGAGTGCGAAATTGCTTGCCTATGGGGATGACTGCTTGCAGGACGTGGTAACAGGCGTGGAAAATGCGGACAGCGTAGTTGCCTATATCAATGTAGAAACACCCACAGGGACAATCTCCTTAAAAAAGACTTCCGAGGACGGCGTGGTAGCAGGCATCAAGTTTACCATCACGGGGGATAACTACGAAAAAACTGTGACAACGGGAAGTGACGGCACAATCTCCGTGGAGGGGATGTTCCCAGGCACTTACACCGTTACGGAAGCTTCCTATGACCGCTATGAGCCGCAAAGCTCCCAGAAAGTGACGATTGTAGGTGGGAAAACCACAACCGTGACATTTAATAATAAACTGAAACGTGGTGATTTACAGGTCACAAAGACTTCCGAAGACGGGCTTGTGGAGGGTATGAAATTCCATTTATACGGCACTTCCCTTTCAGGATTGAAAGTAGATGAATATGCCGTTACCGACAGCAAGGGTATAGCTAAATTTGAAAATGTGCTGATAGGAACGGGATATGTATTGGAGGAAGTGGACACACCAATCCGTTATGTTATCCCAAGTAGCCAGACGGCTTCCATTGAATGGAACAAGGTCACAAACAAGAGTATCCACAATATTTTGAAAAAGTTCCGAGTTACCATAACCAAAAGTGATGTGGAAACAGGCACTCCGCAGGGTGACGCTTCTTTAGCAGGTGCGACCTACGGTATCTATAACGGCGGTGAGCTTGTGGACACCTATGTAACGGATACAAACGGAAAATTCACTACAAAGTATTATATTTGCGGTGATAACTGGACTATCAAGGAGATACAGCCGTCAGAGGGATATCTGCTTGACGGCACGACCCACAAGGTTGGTGCGAAAGCCAAGCTCTACACGGTGGAATACAACAGCACCTCCAATGCCGTAACCGAGCAGGTCATTAAAGGAAAAATCGCCATCATCAAGCACACCGACAATGGCGAAACCCAGATTGAAACCCCAGAGGCCGGGGCTGTCTTTGAAGTGTATCTCAAGTCCGCAGGCAGCTATGAGAAAGCCAAGGCTACCGAGCGTGACATCCTCACCTGTGATGAAAACGGCTTTGCCAAGACAAAAGACCTGCCGTATGGCATTTATACCGTACACCAATCCTCTGGTTGGGAGGGTCGTGAGCTGATGAAGGACTTTAATGTATATATCAGCTCTGACGGCGAGGTTTACCGTTACCTTATCAACAACGCAAATTTTGAGAGCTATATCAAGGTGGTCAAGAAAGATGTGGAAACAGGAAAAACCATCCCTATGAGTGGTGTGGGATTTCAGCTTTACGATGCCGATATGAAACTCATTTCCATGACATTCACCTATCCCGAAGTTACCACCATCGACACGTTTTATACAAATAACGAGGGATACCTTATCACGCCAGAGAAATTAGAATACGGCAGCTATTATCTGGTGGAATGTGCCGCACCATACGGCTATGTGCTGAATGACGAGCCTATCCCCTTTGAAGTGAAGCAGGAAAACTCCACCGAGGAAAGCGGCATCACGGTGATTGAGGTGGTACGCTCCAATATGGCTCAAAAAGGTACAATTACCGTATCCAAGTCTGGTGAAGTATTTTATACGGTATCCGAGAGTGATGGCTTGTATCAGCCAATATATCAGATTGATGGTCTTGCAGGTGCGACTTATGAAATTACTGCCGCCGAGGATATTATCACGCAGGACGGAACGGTAAGAGCCACTAAGGGTGAGGTCGTTGATACCATTACCACAGGAACGGATGGCGATGCCGTTAGTAAGGAGCTTTATCTTGGGAAATACGAGGTAAAGGAAATTGAAGCCCCGTTTGGCATGGTATTAAACGAAGAAGTCCACACAGTCGAGCTGACCTATGCAGGTCAGGATATCGCAATCACGGAAACCGCTACCTCTTTCTACAACGAAAGGCAGCGTGTTGAAATTGACCTGAACAAGAGCCTTGAAGTAAGCGAAGAATACGGCGTTGGAATGAACGGCGAGATTTTGGACGTGACCTTTGGCTTATATGCCGCCGAGGAAATCACAGCCGCATATGGCACGGTTATCCCTGCTGACAGTCTGATTGAGATTATCTCCCTTAACGAAAATGGTTATGGAAAGTCAGCAACGGATTTACCGTTTGGCAGTTACTATGTCAAAGAAACCGCTACAAATGCAGCCTATATCCTGAATGATACGGCATATCCTGTTATCTTTGAGTATGCAGGACAGGATACCGCTACTGTTCACCTTACTGCCAATGATGGAGAAGCGATTGCAAACGACCTTATTTATGGCTCTGTAAGCGGTAAGAAATCAGATGAGGACGGAAACGCTCTGGGCGGTGCGGTTATCGGTATCTTTAAGACGGGAACTACCGAGTTTACAGAGGAAACCGCAATAGCAACAACCGTATCGGCAGATAACGGTAGCTTTTCTTTTGAAAATGTGCCGTATGGAACTTGGGTCATCCGTGAGATTGAAAGTCCGAAAGGCTTTATACTGTCCGAGGAAGAAATTACAGTTACAATCAGTGAAGTGGACGAGGTTGTTGAAATCGGAATTGTCAACTACTTCATCACAGGCAATATTGAACTGACTAAGGTGGATAAGGATTATCCCGACAATAAGCTCTCTGGTGCGGTCTTTGAGGTGTTTGCCGATACCAACGGAAACGGTAAATTTGATGGTAAGGATGAGCAGAGTGGAGAACTTGACGAGCTTGACGGCGGTATTTACCAAATAACTGACCTCAGATACGGACTGTATTTTGTCCGTGAAAAAACAGCTCCGACAGGCTTTGTGCTTGATGAGAATGTATACCCTGTGTTTATCGAAGAAAACAGCAAGACCTATACTGTAGAAAATGAAGCGGGCATCGGATTTGTCAATGCGGCACAGGTCGGCTCTCTGAAAATCGTCAAGACATCCTCTGACGGCAAGGTTGAGGGCTTTTCTTTCCGTGTCATAGGTGCAAACGGCTATGACCAGACCTTTACCACCGATAAGAACGGCGAAATCCTGATTGAAAACCTGCGTATCGGTGATTACACCGTAAGCGAGGTAAACGACAGCGTTTCCACAGGGTATATCCTGCCTGCCGATGAGGAAGTCACCATATTGGTGGATACGGTCACTACCGTGCAGATGCACAATGAGCTTAGGGAAACACCGAAAACAGGCGATGATTTTAACCTTGCCCTGTGGATTAGCCTTGCTGCCATATCAGTAGTTGGTGCAGGCATTCTTGGTTTTTCAGGCTTTAAAAAGAAGAAAAAGGAGGATGCTGAATAATGGAAGCGAAAACAATCATAGTGGTCGTGCTTGTCGGCTTCATTATAGGAGCGATAGCTTGGCTCAATATTCGTAACAGAAAGAAAAAGTAACCCTGTGAGGCGGCTGAAAATGCCGCCCTTTCTTAATTCATGACAATAGAAAGTTCGCAAAGTGTGCTTTCTATTGTTTAAAGGAGAACGTGCAATGAAAGACCTTAATACCATTGAGGGAAAAGTAAAAGCTGTTCTGAAATCCAATGAGGAAGCAAGAAATGACGACATGAAGCTCTATTTCTGTGTATGTGATTATTGTCTGGAAGAGAAAGGTCTCCGTGTCGGAGATATGCCCTTTGAAACGGTCATGACAGAGTATCGGTCACTTGGCATCCCTAATTTTGAGAGCGTGGGAAGAATACGGCGAAAACTGCAAGCACAGCACGCAGAATTGTCAGGAAACACAGAAACAAAAAGAATCAGGACGGCACAGGAACGGGTTTATCGGCACTATGCAAAAAAAACGTGACAGCGAGGTGTAAGGAAATGAATGAGGAAAAACGATCTAACCAAGGTTATGAAATTATAAAGAGCCGTACCATCGGGAGTACGGAATTTGTTATTGGTCATAATGAACACGCCCCAAACCCTTATGTGTGTTGGTATTGTAAAAACCGCAGGGATTACTTTTGGGGATATTACTGCAATACCATTGAACAGGCTCAAGACAAATTCAATGAGCGTTGCCAGTCGGAAGGTCGCCATCAGCGTGACACGCACCAGACACCGCCCAAAAAGAAAGATGCCCATGAGCGATAAAAATTATGATTGTTCGACCTGCCCTTATCCCCGATATAAGGACGGGTCTGTCATTTTCTGTGATGTCTGTATCCAGAAGATTATGGACGGGCAGAAAGAGAAAAGGAACAAGGAAAGCGGGGGAAAAGCCAGTGGATAATGAGAAACGGATGTTGGACACCTATGTTATTGAACAAAGCATTTTTATCGGTGATAAAGAGGTACTGTTTGGCGTGGATAAATCAAAGGAATATCCTTATATGGTTTGTTACTGCTCCTATGATAATCCGCTTGCTGCACCGTGGGCAATAAAAGCTGTCGGTACGGACGATTATCTGGAAGCGATGGAGATATTCACTGACCGGGTGAAAAACCAGATTGAACAGACAAAGACAGAACTGTCGAAATTCAGCTTTAGCAGGACACCATTTACAGCCGAGCATTGCATTCCGGATAATAAAGGTAAAAGCATTATGGGCAAAGTTGTGGTTATTGATGCCGAACCGAAACGATATGAATATCAACACTCTGCCTACCAACTTGTTTTGGTAGATGGCGGCAATGGTGCTTCTGGTCGTGGCATAGGACAAGGTGTGTTTGGAACGGTGCTGTCAAGCGGTGAACGCTCCCGTTGGGAACGCTTTGACGTGCTTGGAGAAATCCGACCAGACTGTATGCCTGACTGGGCAAGGGAAAGCCTTGCGAAATTACAGCAGGAAAAGGTGAAAAAAAGCCGCAGCAAGGAGGAACGCTGACATGGAAATACGACCAGTGACACCAACAGAGTGGAAATACACCTATGCCCAGAGTATGCAGCTTCAAGGGCAGACAGGCAGCATTGGGCGGCTTCGTGGGGATTTTGACAGCTCTGGTCACGGCTTTTTCTCCACATGGGATGACCACAGGAAGCAGTGGAAAACGGACGAGTTCAAAGCGGAACTGGACACGGTTATCAATACCCTGCGTTCTGATGAATACGGGCTTTTAAAGAACCGCCCATCCATGAAGGAATATGCAAGGCAGCACCCAGACAGTACCTTTCAGGGCAATTACTGTACGGAGTACGGCTTTCGTGTGGATACGGATAAACACGCTTACCTCATACGCTGTAACCCCATGCAGGGCGATTATAATTTCTACTGCTTCTGCTATGTTTCCAAATGGCTTGACAGGCACATGGAAAATGCAGGGCAGGGCATCCGCTTCATCGACCCGAAGTATAAGGAGCTTTTCCGTATCCCAGACGGAGGGAAAATCGTTGTCACGACTGCTTGGGGCGAAAAACTGGAACGCCCTTGTAGATTTATTGACGAATACCATACGGAAATCGGAAATGACCTTTACCATATATGTGAGTTTGCCGAACGTATGCAGAAAAACGGTGCTTCCTATGAGCCAAAGCAGGAAGAGCCTGTAAAGGCGAAAGCACCGAAAAAGAAAGATTATGAGCGATAAGGAGGGTTAGGAGAATGACTGTAAACCAGAAAATAATCCGAGTGCTTAACAAGATGTTTGAAGCAGGATTTACTACGGAAAAAGAGATAACCGCCATGACAATGGATGATATTTTGAATATGAAAGGCATCACCATTGCAGACATGGCGGTAATCAATGACCTGCAAAAGAGCATCAAGGCGAATAAGGTCATCACATTTCTCGGCGGCGGGGAGCTTTAATCCCATGCCAAAAATATCAGACCCATAAACCATAAAGGAGGTGTGCGGATATGGCTGCAAGCAGATATCAGCTTATTACGGAACTGTATCAGCGTACAGGTGCTGACGTTACAAGAAATCCGCAGAGTTGGCAGAGCTTTTTATCCTCTGCCTGCCGAAATTATAAATGCAGATTTGATGAACAGCTTTTGATTTTTGCCCAACGACCAGACGCTACCGCCGTTCTGGAGCTTGATAATTGGAATAAGAAATTCAAGCGTTGGGTCAACAAGGACAGCCAAGGCATTGCCGTGTTTGATACGAAAGGACGCAGGAACACGCTCAAGTATTACTTTGACATCTCTGACACCCATGAGGGATATTATAACAGCCGCCCTGTCCCTATCTGGGAAATGAAAGGACAGTATGAGCAGGCGGTCATGGAAAGTCTGAGTGACAGGTTTGGCGAGGTTGATCACGGCAATGATTTAGGTCTTGCCTTAATGGAAATTGCCCACAATGCGGTGGAGGATAATCTGCCTGACTACCTTTCACAGCTAAACGACAACACGCAGGACAGTTTTTTAGAGGAACTGGACGATTTTAATGTGGAAGTCGTCTATAAGCGTCTGGCAGCAAACAGCGTTGCTTTTATGCTGATGATACGCTGCGATCTGGATACGGGCGACTATTTTGATACCGATGATTTCAGGGATATTACCAATTTCAATACCCCGAATACCTTGAATGCCATTGGCATAGCAACAAGTGATATAGCGGAAATGGCATTGGGCGAAATCTCCCTTACCATCCGGAATGTGCAAATCGCCGCTAAAGCGAATCATCGTACCGTTGCAGGCAATATTGCAAATAGATATGATAAAGGCAGGAAACAACCCGAAAGGAGCGAAGATAATGAGCGAAATCACTTACACCAAACAGGGGGATTACCTTATACCCGACCTGACATTACCGACAGAGCCAGAAATTCAGCTTGGCAGGTACGCCTTGATGCACAGGGATTATCTGGAACAGAACAAACGGGTAACTTACCTGAACCTGTTGACATCGGGCAGGCTGAACGCCCACCTCTACGAAGTGGAGCAGACGGCACTCAGGAGGTTGGAACAGATGACCAGGCAATTAGCACGGGAACAGGGCGTGACGGAGGAACTCAAGGAGAAAGCACCCATGCAGTGGGTCGGACTGATGAACAACATCCGCAGCCAAGCGGAGGAAACGATACTGAACGAACTGATTTACCAGTAAGCATTGCGAATGAAAATGAGGTTACGGTCAATCTCCCATCGGTAGATGAGCAGATTGAAACGATAGTGGAAGCAGAGGAAGAAAAAACCTCTGATTTTTCCATTTCTAAGGAAGATATTGACTCTGTCCTGCAAACAGGAAGCGGCGTTGTAGATGGGAAGTACCGCATTTACCGCCAATTCGGGAAGTATGAGGACAGGCAGAAAAACATTGCTTTCCTCAAAAAAGAGTACGGCACAGGCGGTATGCCGAACGCTTATCCAGACGGAACACACGGAAGTACAAGCCACAGTGTCAAAGGGATTACCATTGAAAAGCACGGTTCTTATACTGAGCCGGACATGCTCTTGAAATGGGCGGAGGTGGAAAAGCGGCTGCGTGAGCTTATCCAGAATGACCGCTATCTCAACCCGAAAGAGAAAGAGCATTATCCCGTTTTTCTGAAAGAAATATCAGCTCCCCAATATGAAATTGAGACCCAGAGAAAAATCGCAAGGCAGAGGTTTATCGACTCTAACCGTGATCTTCCCCCTGCCGATAAACGGGATACGCTCTCTTTGCGGCTGTCCGACTTTATACGTGACTTGGACGGCTATGAGAAAAACCTGCTGAATAATGTGGAGCTGTCAGAGCTTGCCGATGTAACCGCAGGGCAGATGGAACAGCATTTAAAAGACCCTGTCACGGTGCAAAAGCTCATAGATTTCCTTGCTCTGGTGCAAGGAAAAACTAGCAGTGTTTACAGCCGCAGTAATTCATGGCGGTTTGGCGAGGAACTGAAAGAACTGCACCCGCTTCATTACCTTTACCACGAGGGCGACAACGTATATATCGGAGCAGATAAATATGGGGTGCTGACCGTTTCCGAGGACAGCGTTTCCCTGCGAAATGCAGAGTTTCCGCTGTTTGGCAAGGAGTTCAGCCGAGCCGACTTTGATGAAAAGCTCTGTGAAAACCCTGCAAACGACCATTTGAAAGTGGTTATAACCGAAAAGCAGAAAACGGAGATGCACATTGAGAAAGCACCCGATAAGCCAGACAGCCGTGTAGATGAAATGATTGCCTACGCTGAACAGGTAGCCGCCGAACAGGAAACCGAACCGCCCGATGAACGGTTTGAGGTAACAATGACCTCTGACGCTTTTTCCGACCCCGAAGATGCTTATGCTATCTGGGATAATATAAGGGATGAGTATTATGCAGATGATTACGGCAATGTTCTGACTTATCCTACCGAAGAAGAAGCACAAACAGGTCTTGAAGAAGTCAGAAAGGCTGTGGGTACAAAGGAAGCCGAGGAATGGCTGTATGTGGAACGGACAAGGCAGGGCTTAGAGCCTGCACCGTCCGAGCCGACTGTACCAGAGGATAATGCAGACCTTATCGGCAGGGAAATCACGGTAGATAACCGCAGGTATGTGATTGAAAGCATTGGAGAAATCAGTAATGATGTTTTCCTGCGTGATATTACTTTTCAGAATAATGTGGGATTCCCCATCAACCGTGTGGAGAAGCTGCCCCTTGTCTGTGAATGGTTGAAAGCACAGGAACAAGAGCAATTACTACCCGAAAAAGAAACAGCCGTAATCCCCTCCGCCTCTGCTGACCGTCACAATTACCGCATCACAGACGACAATCTAGGAGTAGATGGACGGAAACGGCAGGCTCGAAATAATATAGCGGCAATCAGGCTCCTGCATGACCTTGAGAGTGAAAACCGCCTTGCGACATCAGAAGAACAGGAGATGCTTGCAAAATATGTTGGGTGGGGCGGTCTTTCAGCGGCATTTGATGAAGGAAATACCGCTTGGTCAGATGAATTTACAATGCTTCGTAACACCCTTTCCCCAGAGGAATACCGTGCGGCAATGGAGTCCACCCTTACCGCCTTTTATACGCCGCCCATCGTTATCAAAGCCATGTATGAAGCACTTGACAATATGGGATTCCATGAGGGCAACATTTTAGAGCCGTCATGCGGCACAGGTAATTTCTTTGGTCTGCTTCCTGAAAGCATGGGCAAATCAAAGCTGCATGGCGTGGAAATTGACTCTCTTACGGGCAGGATAGCGAAGCAATTATATCAAAAGGCGAACATCGCAATACAGGGATTTGAGGACACGAAGCTGCCAGACGACCATTTTGACGTGGTCACGGGCAATGTGCCATTTGGTGACTTCAAGGTCAGCGACAGTCGGTATGATAAACAGAAGTTTCTCATACACGACTATTTTTTTGCCAAAGCCCTTGATAAAGTCCGTGCCGGTGGCGTTGTCGCCTTTATCACTTCTAAGGGGACAATGGATAAGGAAAACCCTGCGGTGAGGCGGTATATCGCCCAGAGAGCCGAGCTTCTGGGAGCAGTCAGGCTACCGAACAATACGTTTAAGGCAAACGCAGGAACGGAAGTAACCTCCGATATTATTTTCCTGCAAAAGCGTGACCGGGTAATGGATATCGAGCCTGACTGGGTGCATCTTGATAAAGACGGGAACGGCATTACCATGAACAGCTACTTTGCAGAGCATCCAGAGATGATACTTGGCAATATGGTAATGGAAAGCACACGGTTTGGATTCGACTCTACCTGTAAACCCCATGCCGATGAAAGCCTTACGGAGCTGCTTTTAGAAGCAGTAAAAAATATCAACGGAGAAATCCCAGAGTATGATATTGATGAAATTTCAGACGGGCAGGACAACTCCATCCCTGCCGACCCGAATGTTAAGAATTATTCATATACCCTTGTAAATGGCAGGGTCTACTTCCGTGAAAATGATAAAATGACCCCTGCCGCCGCATCCCTGACCGCAGAAAACCGCATCAAGGGTCTTGTGGAAATCCGTGATTGTGTACGGCAGCTCATAGCGTACCAGACCGAGGACTATCCAGACGAAATGATACGCACCGAGCAGGAAAACTTAAACCGACTGTATGACGGTTATGTAGAAAAATACGGTCTGATTAACAGCAGGGGGAATTACCTTGCCTTTGCAGCAGACGAAAGCTACTTTCTTTTATGTTCGTTGGAAGTGCTTGACGATGAGGGGAATTTCAAACGCAAGGCGGATATGTTCAGCAAGCGGACAATTAAACCCCATACCGTGGTTACTTCCGTGGAAACAGCAAGTGAAGCACTGGCGGTATCCATTGCTGAAAAAGCCCGTGTTGACCTGCCCTATATGGAACAGCTTGCGGGTAAATCCCAAGAAGAACTGATTAAGGATTTACAGGGCGTTATCTTCAAAGTGCCGAATACTGACCCTGCCAACTATGTGACCGCAGATGAATACCTTTCTGGTGATGTCAGAGCCAAGCTCCTGATTGCAACGGAAGCGGCAAGGCATTATCCAGAGTTTGAAACCAACAGGGAAGCTCTGGAAAAGGTCATGCCAAAAGACCTGCCAGCAGGTGAAATCTCCGTCCGTTTAGGTGCGACGTGGATACCACAGGGGGATATTCAGCAGTTTGTCATGGAGCTTTTATCCCCGTCACAATATGCGGCAGGCAGGATAAAGGTACGCTACACCCCGATGGGCGGTGACTGGTTTATTGAGAACAAGAACGCTGATTTTAATAACATTAAAGCCAACAGCACTTACGGAACAAAACGGGCATCCGCCTACCGTATTATTGAGGATACGCTGAACTTACGGGATACCCGTATCTTTGACTATGTTCTGGATGAACACGGCAACAAAAAAGCGGTATTTAACCGTGATGAAACCACCAAAGCACAGGCAAAACAAGAGTTAATCAAACAGGCTTTTGCAGACTGGATATGGAAAGTCCCAGAGCGGAGAAACCGTCTGGTACGTTCCTATAACGATACCTTTAACAGCATCCGACCCCGTGAGTATGACGGAAGCCATATCACGTTTGACGGCATCAGTCCAGAAATCATATTAAGACCGCACCAAGTCAATGCCATTGCCCATATCCTTTACGGCGGCAATACGCTCCTTGCCCACAAGGTAGGTGCGGGAAAAACTTTTGAAATGGTAGCTGCCGCACAGGAAAGCAAGCGGCTCGGACTCTGCCAGAAATCCATGTTTGTCGTACCAAACCACCTTGTGGGGCAATGGGCATCCGAGTATTTGCGGCTCTACCCCTCTGCCAATATCTTAGTGGCAAGGAAACAGGATTTTGAAACGGCAAACCGTAAGAAATTCTGCGGCAGGATTGCCACAGGCGAGTACGATGCCGTCATCATAGGGCATAGCCAATTTGAAAAAATCCCGGTGAGCATAGAACGGCAGTATCAGCTTTTGGAGCAGCAGCTTGACGATATTGAGCATGGTATTGATGATATTAAGGCTTCGGGTGGCGAGCAGTTCACGGTCAAGCAGCTTATGAAAACCCGAAAGGCAATCAAGGCAAAGCTCGACAAGCTCAACGATACCAAACGCAAGGATTCCGTTATCGACTTTGAGGAGCTAGGCGTTGACAGGCTTTTTATAGATGAAAGCCATTTTTACAAAAACCTTTACCTCTATACGAAAATGAGGAATGTGGGCGGCATTGCACAAACCGAAGCACAAAAAAGCTCTGATTTATTTATGAAGTGCCGCTATCTGGATGAAATCACAGGTAACCGTGGTATAATCTTTGCAACGGGAACGCCGATTTCGAACTCAATGGTAGAAATGTATTCCGTACAGCGGTACTTGCAGTATGACACACTGGTACGGAACGGCTTGCAGCATTTTGACAGTTGGGCATCAACGTTCGGTGAAACGGTCACATCTTTGGAGCTTGCCCCGGAGGGAACAAACTACAGAGCCAAGACACGGTTTGCCAAGTTTTATAATCTCCCAGAGCTGATGCAGATGTTCCGTGAGGTTGCAGACATCCAGACGGCGGATATGCTAAAGCTGCCCGTACCAAAGGTGAATTACCATAATATCAAGGTCAAGCCAAGCGAAATCCAGAGCGACATGGTTGCTTCCCTTGCCAAAAGAGCTGAAAAAGTTCGTGCAAGACTGGTAGAGCCAACCGAGGATAATATGCTCAAGATTACCAATGACGGACGGAAACTGGCTCTCGACCAGAGGATGATTGACCCCATGCTGCCAGATGATGAGAATGGCAAGGTCAATGCCTGCGTAGGCAATGTTTACCGCATCTGGGAGGAACACGCCGATAGCAAAGCCACGCAGCTTGTATTCTGCGACCTCTCCACACCGAAGAATGACGGTACTTTTAATGTTTATGACGATATGCGTGAAAAAATGATACAGCGTGGAATCCCTGCGGAGCAAATCCGCTTTATCCACGAAGCGAATACAGATGCACAGAAAAAAGAGCTGTTTGCGAAAGTCCGAAGCGGCGAGGTACGTGTCCTGCTTGGCTCTACGCAAAAATTGGGTGCAGGTACGAACGTGCAGGACAGGCTTATCGCCATTCATAATTTGGATTGCCCGTGGCGACCTTCTGACTTGGAACAAAGGCAGGGACGGATTGAAAGGCAGGGAAACATGTTCCCAGAGGTAGGGGTTTACCGTTATGTAACCGAGCAGACCTTTGATGCTTATATGTATCAGATGATAGAAAATAAACAGAAATTCATATCCCAGATAATGACGAGTAAAAGTCCTGTCCGTTCGGCGGAAGATGTGGACGAGGTTGCCCTGTCTTTTGCCGAGGTGAAAATGCTTGCCACTGGTGATGTCCGTTTCAAGGAAAAGATGGATTTAGATATTACAGTATCCAAGCTCAAGGTTTTGAAACAAAGCTATCTGAGTGAACGATACGACTTGGAGGATAAGATTATCAAATACTATCCGAAAGAAATCAGGGCGTATGAGGAACGCATTGCAGGATATGAAAGCGACTCGGCTCTTATCAATCAGCATAAGCCGCAGGGTGACAAGTTCTGCCCGATGACAATTGGTGGTGAAATTTTCACCGAAAAAGCGGATGCAGGTGGGCGGCTTCTTGCCGTTTGTAAGGAAACAACATCCCCCAAACCTGTTACGATTGGCAGTTACCGTGGATTCAGAATGGAGGTCTACTATGATACGCTTTATACCGAGTACCGCTTAAATCTTTATGGTCAGATGAAACATCAAATATCACTTGGCTCTGACGTGTTCGGCAACCTTACACGTATTGAAAACGAACTGTCAAAAATTCCTGCAAAATTGGAAGTGGCAAAGGTTAAACGGACAGAAACGATTACCCAGATGGAGAGCGCAAAGATAGAGGTTGAGAAGCCGTTTGCTTTTGAAGATGAATTGAAAACGAAATCTGAAAGGCTAAATACTCTCAATATCGAGCTGAATCTGGACAAAAAAGAGCCTGCCGCTTTGGATAGCGAGCCAGAGCAAACCGACGAGCTGCCTGCAAGAAATTGTGCAAATCGGGAACGATAATAGGGATTGCACATTTGAAATGCGTTTTATCGGGCAGTATAATTTATGGTGGCAGTAAAAATCGGGGGTGAACAATGTGCCTGAAAACTTTAATTTTGAACCCTTTGTCGATGTTCAAAGCGGTGCGTTTGAGGAATATCTAAGCTCTGTGATTGCAAAATTGCATGAGTCAAACCCAGAATACCGTGCCATAGGAGAAAAAATCGACAGTCTTTACAGACAATATCCCAAAGTCTTGGCGGCACTTGATACGGAAAAACCAAGCGACTTAACCGCAGAGGAATGTAAGGCTCTGATAGAAATTTTGGGGCTGAAAAACAAGCTCTACGCTATGGAGCCGAAAACGGTCTATTTCAGAGGGTGTTATGACAGTGTGGGATACCTCAAAAAAGCAGGGATTTTATAAGGGACTGACCGAGAGAAGACGGTGTTGGCTGAGGGCTGATGCCGTCTTTTACATACAGCTCTGAAAGGTAAATATTTTTCGCACAAAAGAATATTGTAGGTATGCACCCTTTATTGAAAAGTGTATAATAAAAGAAAAAACTTTTTCGCAAAGGGGAAAAAAATGACACGTGCAGAA